>Ga0134128_10000127_pt1 | contig 107278 bp, 95 predicted proteins | sample KB31754_FD_96462 | JGI IMG/M metagenome (GOLD analysis project Ga0134128, IMG submission 96462) | Terrestrial soil microbial communities with excess Nitrogen fertilizer from Kellogg Biological Station, Michigan, USA - KB3-175-4 | ecosystem: Environmental > Terrestrial > Soil > Unclassified ... | reverse complement strand
GTCAAATTGCCGCGGCAGGAAGACGCGCCCCGCAGCGGCCATCTCCTCACTCATCCGGATGCTCCGGAGGAATCCCCCTTGTGCCTTACTCACCGTCACCACTTCCGCGCCAAGGCTTCTGATGATATCCATCCGCTCGCGCGACAGCCAGTCCGGCATGATGATCCGCACGGGATGCCCCAACGCTTTTCCGATGGCCGCAAAGGCGATGCCGGTGTTGCCGCTCGTCGCCTCGATGATGAGATCACCCGGCTGGATCTCTCCACGCCGATAAGCCTGGTGCAGAATATACAAGGCCATACGGTCCTTGATGCTTCCCGTGAGATTGTAATGCTCGCATTTGACATAGATCTTTCCCGGTCCGGAAACATCCGTAAACTGCAATTCGAGCATCGGCGTGTTGCCCACGAGATGCCAAAGGGAACGGAAGACATCCTCCTGACCGGTGATCCGCTTGTCCAAATAAAGATCGTTCATCGTACAATTTTATCGGCTCAAAATTCAACGTTTTCCCCGTTGCACCCAACCGTTTGTGAAAAATCCATAAATTTTCCGGCGATCACGTCTATCTTTATCTTAATTTTCGCTTTATGAACGACCTTGATGCCATCGACCTGAAAATTTTAGATCTCTTACAAAAGGACGCTTCACTAACACACAAGGAGATCGCTTTCAAACTGCACAAATCCGTAGCCACCATCCACGACCGGACGCGGCGATTGAAACAGGAAGGTTATATTCGGCGCATCGTGGCGATCCTCGACAGAAAAAAGATCGCGAAGGGACTCATCGCTTTTTCTCACGTACTGCTCAACGACCATACGGCCAATACGCTAAACACATTCGAACACGAGGTTGCGCAATTTCCCGAGGTGATGGAATGTTTTCAGATGACGGGCACGTTCGATTTCATCTTGCGCATCGCCACCAGGGACATGGAGGAATACCAGCAATTTTACCGGAATAAGCTTGCACGGCTGCCCAATATCTCAACCGTGCAAAGCTTTTTCGTGTTATCGGAGACTAAAAGTGATACGGCATATCCGCTGTAGGGGCCCACGGTTTCGCGCGAGTGGGGTCTAAGCTCGGGGGTTCGCAGTGCGCGGCCGCGGCTTACTTCCGGTTCCCATCCGTATCGAGCTCGACGATGGTCAGACCGAGCGTCTGCAGCCCCGGCAGGATCTTCTCCTTATCACCTACCACCAGGATGACCATCTGCTCAGGATTCATATAACGGGCCGCGAGGGCATTGATCTCCGCCGTGGGGATCGTCTGCAGGATCTTGTTTTGCTCCCGCACATAATCGGGCTTTAGCTCATACTCCTGGATATGTTGCAGGAATGACGCCTTTTGTGGATTGGTCTCGTACTTCAATGCATCGCTTTGCCCGATGGCCTGCTGCATAAAATGAAGCTCTTCGGCAGTGATCCCATGTTGCGCATATTCGCGGAGATCATGCAGACTTTCCTTCACGGCGCTATCCGTGGAAGCAGCCCGAACCCCCGATTGCATCACCCAGTAGCCGCCGTACTCGCCAAATGCGAACCCCGAGAAGGCGCCATAGGTCCAGCCTTGGGCCTCCCGCAGGTCCATGTTGATCCGGCTGTTGAAGCCGCCGCCGAAATTGTAATTGGCGAGCGCAAGCCGGTATGCGAGACCCGTAGCGTCATAGTCGACACCCAGGGCATAGCCGATGCGCAGCTCACTTTGCGCCGCGTGCGGAACGTCTACGAGATAAAGCACCTTGCCGTCGAAGACGCGGCCCACGGAATCGGCAGCGGGGACGCTCAATGTCTTCGCCGGCCAGCCGTCCAGGAAGGCCAGCTTCTTTTTCGCCGCGTCTTCGCTCACGTCACCTACGACCTGTACCGAGGTCAGCCCGGGCGCGAAATACTGGTCATAGAATTTTTGTACATCGGCCAGCGTGATCCTTGCGATGGTCTTTTCCGTGCCGCCGAGGGCATAGGAACGCACATTGCCGGGTTGATAAAGCAAGTCGCCGAAGATCGCAGAAGCCAGCGGGGCGGCCTGCGTCTTGCGCTGTTGAAAGTCCTGCTCCAGCTGTTTTTTGACGCGCGTCAGCGCCTCTTCCGTGAACTTAGGATGGAACAGCCGTTCGCGTAACAGGGCCAGCGTGGCATCGAGGTTTCTGCTGAGCGAGAAAACGCCGAAGTCGATGCCCGTGCTTTTCGCCGAAACGGCGATCGTACTGCCCAGCATATCCAATGCGTCGCTGAAACCTTCGGCCGTGTAATGTTCCGTAGCGTCGCCCAGGAGCTGCGCCACCACCGTCGCCAGACCCGCGTGCGCGGAGTCCTGCGAAGCCCACAACGCGCCGCCTTTTACGCTGAGATTGATCGTCACCGCGGGGATCTCCCGGGTCTCTGTGCCGATGATCCGGACGCCGTTGGGTGTCTGGCCGGTATAAAAATCAGGTACCTTAACCTGTACGGGCGGTCCGGCAACCGGGTGGAGATCCCGGTCAAAATTGTCCTTGGGTTTATGATAGACCAGACCGGCTAGCCATAATCGGGCGCCGTATAATGGGTGCTGTCGACGGTATAATTGTCCGGCGCGGCAGGGGCTACGGCGCCGCTTTTAGGCAGGACGCTGAGGATAACCGATGGCCGGCCTTTGATGTATTCGCGGTACACGCGCATGACATCCTCCTTTGTGACCTGGCGGATGGCCGCAAGGTCCTTGCCGATGCGGTTAGGATCGCCGGCGAACAGTTCGGAGCTGGATAGCTCGTTGACCTTACCGGCGATGCTGCCGAGTGAGTTGACGAAATCCGATTCACTTTGGCTTTTGAAACGCACGAGGTCGTCATCCGTAACGCCGCGACGCTCGAAGGCATCGAGCACCGAGTCGACCTTGCGTTTGACGGCCGCGAGGGTTTGCCCCGGATAAGGCAGCACCCGGATCGAGATGAGGCCTGCCAGCTCTTCGTTAAGAGAAGACATGTCTTCGCCACCCGCTTCGCGCGTTTTGATGAATGTTTGATAAAGCATCGACGATTTCCCTTCGCCGATGATCATCGACAGGGCATCGAGAGCGGCGACATCCTTGTCGTAGCGCTTGACACCCGGGTAGGCGATGTAGAGCAGCGGCAGACGGGCATAGTTATCGGTATACGACACATAGCGGTCCGACGTGAGCTTTGGCGCAGGCAGCACCGTCCTGGTCACCTCCGGGCCACGGGGGATCGACCCGAAATACCTTTCGACCCAGGTCAGCGTTTGTTTGGGATCGATATCGCCGCCAATGGTGAGGGTGGCATTGTTGGGCCCATACCAGCGAAGAAAGAAGCGTTTGAGATCGTCCACCCCTACCCTGTCCAGGTCACGGACATAGCCGATGGTCAGCCACGAATAGGGATGGCCATAGGGATAGATCGCCTTTGCTACGGCCTCCGATGCGAGACCATAGGGGCGGTTGTCGTAGTTCTGACCCCGCTCATTCTTGACCGTTGCCCGCTGGATCTCGAATTTCCCCGGCGTCACGGCATCGAGCAGGAAACCCATGCGATCCGACTCCAGCCAAAGCATCTTTTGCAGTTCGTTGGCGGGAACGGTTTCGAAGTAATGGGTCTTATCCTGGTCCGTGGTCCCGTTCATCGAGCCGCCGGCCGCGTTCACGATCTTGAAATGCTCGCCGCTCTTCACGTGGTCCGAGCCTTCGAACATCATGTGTTCAAAAAAGTGCGCGAAGCCCGATTTACCGATCTCCTCGCGGGCGGAGCCGACGTGATACGCGACGTCGACATGCACGATCGGGTCGCTGTGGTCTTCGGTGAGGATCACCGTGAGTCCATTGGGGAGCACATACTTTTGGAAAGGGATGACGACCTCACCGGGTTTCCCTTTTACTTCTTCGACTAGTTTCGGTTGCGCCGATGCGGCGACAGACAGGCAGGCAAAAACAAACGTGCAAATGCTTTTCATATGCTGTAAAGATGCGGTCGAGGCCGGTGCGATCCAATCAAAAGCTGAAAAGCCGGAAATTTTTTGGCCTTCACCGCTTTTTTTATTCTTTTTTACGGCAATACCCTTGTTCGTTCCCGCCCGGCCGTAAAATGCGGGGGCGCCGGTAGCCTTGACGGCGATGAAGCAGGGGCGACCGGTTGCCGGTTGCAGCACGCGCCGATTGCCGCATCTCTACTCCGGCGAGATGACTACGCGGCGGTTCAGATAATTCGCTGCCGGGTCGAAGTTCGTCGATGGCTGGCCCTGTTTGTCATAGCTGATATCCATGCGATGGCGGTCGATCCCTTTGTGTTCCAGGTAGCGCGCTACGGCCTTGGCGCGGGACTGCCCCAGCTTGCTGTCTTCCGGCTGCTGCGCGTCGTCGCAGGTGTAGCCTACGATCGAAATGCGAAGGCCGGGGTGCTGTTGCAGGAGATTAACTGCGTCGTCGAGGATCTGGTTTTGCGTCCCGGGGATATCTTTTTGGCCGATGAGGCCAAATACCACGGGCCGCTGGAGGATGGCGAGCTCGCTATCGCTGAGGGGGACGCCGGCGGGGGGTGGCGTGACCGTTTGGGCTTTCTTTCTGGCCCGGGGTGCGGGTTTGGGCTGGGTCGTGCCCTGGGTTTGGGGCTGGGTCTGGGTCTGCGGTTGGACCTGGGTTTGGGGTTGAGCCTGGGTTTGCGGCTGGGCCTGGGCTTGTGGTTGGGTCACCGCTTGATCTTTGGACCTGACCACGATCTGGAATGACTGCTGCGTCGTGTCCCGGGCGCTGTGCCGGGCCGCATGTTTGGCCGGCCTGGCGCCCCAGGTAAGCCTTACCTGCAGCCCGAAGGAAAGTAATTTCGGCTGCCCGGCATAGGGCGTTCCGAACACGCCATTGGTCTTTACGTTGTCGATACCCGAAGAGCTATAGGTGATTAGCGGCATGGAATCCCTGGCGCTTTTGAGCACTGTAAGGCCATAATCGACATAGACGCCGGCATAGAGCCGGACGCCGCGCGAGACGCCAAAAGAAACGCCTGTTCCCGCGCTGAGGGCCGCGCCTGGTTTGAGTTGCGTGGTCGTGCTGCTTTTCCAGCCGTTGATCGTACCGAATCCGTGTTTCGGCAAATCCGAGACCGTGAGATCATAATTGGGATAGTAGCCGCTAAGGCTCATCTGCTGGGTGGAGGCCTTTGTGGTCGTATTAGCCGGGAGGAACACCTTGCCCCCTGCATCGACGTACCATTGTACCCCGTCGCCATCGGTGTGATATTGTAGCAGCACCGGGATGGTGACCGCCAGGGTTCGTTGCGTTTCTTTGTAGCCGGAGAGCCGGACATTGTAGAGAAAGGCGTCGCCCTGGTCGTCCACCTGCGGGTAGGCAAAGGCCATCGAGCTCTGCAGCGTCGCCTGGGTCCGGTAAAGGCCGGCCGTTATGCCGGTAAGGAGACCCAGACCATTATTGGATAACGGGAAAGTATAATTCAGCCCCAGGGAACCGCCCGGAAGCAGTTTGCTTTGGCCGTTCTGTAGCGAATACCGCATCCCCTGCTGCCCGCCGTCGAGCTCAACGCCCAGCTCTTGTGCGCCAGCCAGGCCAACGATCGCGGTCAAACAGAGGGTCAGTGCGGCAATCTTTCGTATCATGGTCAATGGTCTGCATTTAGAGTTTGTCGTATACTAATTCACCAGCACATTCGCGCTGGCCTTTTGGCCACCCGCCAGCAGCAGGTTGACGATATAGATGCCGGTTTGGGTGGGCATCGTCACCTGTGTCGACGGCTGAACAGACGTTACCTGAGAGCGCACCCTGCCATTGAGGTCTATCACCTGCAAAATGGCGCCCTGCAAGGCCGTGCTGGCATAGTTGGCGGTCACCGTGACCTGCGTCCCAACTTTAGCGGGATTGGGAAAGACCCTGACACTTTGGGGCATCGTCGAATCGCCGGTGATGGTGATTGTACAGGTTTGGATCTGCCGGCCGGTTTTATTCGTGGCCAGCACATAATATTGGCCATCAAGCGAAGGGCTTTCACTATAATATGCGAGGGTGGCGCCGGGGATGGAGTCACCGTTCTTATACCATTGCCAACTTACGAAGTCGCCGCTGCTGTTGTCAAAAAAGATCACATCGCTCCAGTGCTGGTTGATGAGCGATTCCGGCTGATAGACTACGGTATCGATCACCGCCGCGGCGGCGGCGTGGTTGGCGTCTCCCTCCTGCGTGGCGATAACCAGGGAGGTGCCGGGGTTGTGGAGGGTCAGCTGGTTCCCGGTGACCGTGGCGACATTCGCGTTCGACACTTCGTAGGTCACGGGCAGGCCGCTGCTCGCCGTCGCCGACAGTTGCAGCTGTGTGGCCGTGTTGCAACCCACCACCAGGTTCTGTGTCCAGCTGATCTGCTGTTCGGCCTGGGTAATGGTCAGATAGCTGCCTTTGAAAGTAATTTTGTATTTGTCTCCGGCAGTGAGGGTGCCCTGGGTAATGGCATAGCTGCCCACATTCTCACCCGGGTTCCTGGCGAGGCTGCCGGAAAAGATGCTCGTGGTGGTACCGTTTGGCAGACCCGCTACCGTGTAGGCGAGCTGGGGGTCGGCCGCGCCGTATTGTTTTGTCTCCGGCTGCGCCGTCACGGTGAGGTTGGTAACCGGAGTACCGCCGCCGCCAGGAGGACCGCTGGCTGGAGTGATGGTGAGTATCCCGGGGAGATAGCTGATGTTGTAATTGGGGTCCACGGCGCCGGTGGCCGTAATGGGATAGATACCCGGAAGCGAGGACGCGGTGGCCGTAGTGGTTACACTGGGCTGCGCCGTAAGGCTGGAGGCGTTGTCGCCATTCACGAAACCGTTATAAGAAACCGTTAGCGGGGGTACCGGGCCACCCTGCGTCATACTCGCGCTGGCGGCGGTGATCGTCAGGGAAGCCTGGTAGATATTCAGGGAATAATTCCGGGTCCCGGAGATCGCATCCTTTCCTTTGCCGGCGTCCTTGGCAGTAATCGTAAAAGAATACACCCCCGCAGCGGCAGGGGTGCCGGACAGGCCCCCGGTGTTGGAAAGTGACAGGCCGGGCGGCAGGCTGCCGGCAGAAATGCTGTATGAATAAGGTGATTTGCCGCCGCTGGCTTTGAAGGTTTGCGCTTTGTAGCCAGCGCCATACTGGCCGGGCGGGATCATAGAGGGAGAGATAGTCAATTTTTGTGCCTGAGCCCGGACCGGCTGGCAGGCGGCAAGGATACAGTAGGTTATTAGCATTACGGTTGCCAGGCCGGATGTCAATTTTCGCATATGAACAGATAGATTTGGCACAGGTAGGGTAATGAGTATTTCCTGTTGCTATGCAATTTACGTTCCAGGCGCCGGACTGGTTTTTGAGAATGACTATTTTTTACGAAAGCGTAATACATGGTTCCCAAAAATTGGGGCGGTGGTCGCCGCGGAGATGCGCGCAGGGACGGTCGCGGGTCCGGTGGCAACCGGTTGGGGGTTCTATCCCGGTGGGTTCCTGGTCTCCATCACCAAGCGAATTTTTTAGAAGAACACCCCAAACTTCAACTTCGCAAAGAACGGGGTTCCCGGCGTAAAGCTGATACCATCCACAGGGGCAGCCTCACCGCGCAACCGCGAGATGGTCTCGAACTGCGCCTCGCGCCATGCGGTATTCAGCAGATTTTGTATCCCGAGCCCCACTTCCCATCGCCGTTGTGTATAGCCAGCCGTGAGATCGGTCATGAAATAACCCTGCGCAACCAGCGTACCGGTCGCATTCGCCGGCCGGTCTTTCATATACCGATAGCTTACCGCTGCGCTCCAGCCCCCCGGCAGCTTGACGTCAAGCCCGCCGGTGCTGCAAAAGGGTACGGCCAGGGGCAGATAGTTTTGCCCCTTCGCCGCTTGCAGATCACGCGCCCGGCAAAAGTCGAGGTCTACGTTGCCGAAGAGCCAGGGTGCGAACTGATAGCGCAGCGACAGGTCGATGCCTTTGCGCAAGGTCTTATCGCCCGGGTCCATGGTCCCCTCGTCCGCATCGTAGGTAAACTCCTGCCGCAGATATAGCGTCCATATCGCTGCATTGACGATCAACTTCGGGAACGGTTTCCAGTTCATGCCCAGGTCCGCACCATAGGCTGCCGGCAGGATGTCCAGCCCGCGGTTAGCCACCACCACCCGCGCATCGTTCGAATGAAACCCTTTCCCCGTTTTCAGATAGAACTGGAGCGTGGGGTTCCATGTATAGGAGATATTGAGCTTGGGGCTGGCCATTAATTTATTACGGTCCGGCTGCAGCGGGTTCACAAGGTCCCTGTAGCGGAAGCCTAGCCAGTCCAGCCGGACTCCGCCGTTGATCTGCCACTTCCCCCGATGATAGTTCTCGTCGACATAGCCGTTAAGCGCATACTCCCGCGGCCAGCCGGCCTGCAAGGTATCGAGCACTTTGTTTTGGCCGATCGTGTGATCGAGCGAGCCCGGCCCGATCCAATTCGCCTGGGCGTTGATGCCGATGGCCGTTTGCAGATCCCCGCCCTTGTTGAAATAACTGTGCCTGGTCAGCCGGCCGCCATAACCCGCGAGATCGCGTCGTTCCTGCTGCAGAAGCTGATCGCCGTGTACGCTGTCTTCCGCAAAAAATGTCGGATCGTAATGCAGGGTAAAATAATAATGCGCATAGTATGCCTGATTTTCGAGGTACCACTCGTGGCCGAGATCGGTCCTCGCTTTGACGATCATCGTCGTTCGACCCGTGTTTCCGCCCTGCGTGCTGTCGATATACCCCCATCGACGAATCAGTCCCGCCGTTACCGCACGCCCGGGGATCTCACCGGAAGAACGCCAGCGGCTTTCGAAGGTTGAAAAAGTGGCGGTGAGTTTCGTGCGGGGTGACAGCAATACATTGTACTTCCCGAAAAGGTTCAGGCGCCGGAAATGCTGCGCCCAGTCGAAAGGGCCATCCGTATAAGCCGCTTCACCTGCCAGATAGGCGCTCTCACCACGTGCCAACGCGCGACCGGTCAATAGATTTACTTTTGCCATCGCCCGTCCGGTGTTGAACTGGCCGCCTTCCACCTTCACCTCGCTTTTATCGAGCACGTCGGCGGTCCGGAACGCGACATAACCCGCCGTGGTGAAATCGCCACGGTCAGCGGAATAAGGCCCCTTGCCGTAATCCAAGTGTGTCACCAGCTCGGGTATCAGGAAATGAAGATCGGCGAAACCCTGTCCATGAATATGCGACACGAGATTCACGGGCATCCCATCCACCGACACGTTGACATCCGTGCCATGATCCGCGTCGAATCCGCGGAAAAAGATATGCTCAGCCAGTCCGCCGCCCTGGTGCTGACTGAGAAATAAACCCGGCACCAGCTGCATCAGGTCCTGCGCCGAATTCAGGGGTCGCAGCCTCAGATCCACAGCGCTGATCGTATGAAAGGAGGCATGCGCCGCCCCCGGCACGATGGTCACCGTCCGCAGGTCGACGAGCTGCCGCTCCATCTGCAGCTCCATGCCTTGCCGGCACGCGCCACCAGTGCAGCAATCTTCACCTGCACAGCATTGCACGGCACAAAGACAAACGGTCCGATAGCCTACATACGAGACGACCAACGAATCGCCCGGGTGCTTTACCGGAACTCGAAAATTTCCCTGAACATCCGAAAGAGTGGATTTTCCATTTTGGACGCGGATCACCGCATTTTCAAGGGGCTCCTGCGTTTGGTGGTCTATGATCCGGCCCTGAACGGTTAATTGCGGCCGGGCTGGTAGCTGGGCACGCAACGGTAACCGTACCAGCAGCAATTGCAACGGCAAGAGCGCCCATAACGGCCACTAGTGTCTCATATCGTGTTGGGATTAAAGATCTTTATGATTGAAGCGCCGTACCGCCGCCCATAGCGGAACCATCGTCCACAGCAGCAGTAGTCCGAAGGCGAGCAAGGTGCCGCCCGCGCTCCCGAAGAATTCCTGAAAGACGGCACCGGTGTAGCCCATCATCGCGGAGCTGTCCAGTCGCAGCAGCAACATGATCCGCCCAAGATCGATGGGGTTCAAGGCGCCCAGAATGATGGAAGGTTTCTCCAACGGATAATCGCTGAACTGAAACAGGAGGAAGAGCACCAGCCCGTCATATAACAACGAAAAATAGAACCAGGCGAGGATGGCTATCCCGATACCCCGGGCCTTGTCTCGCATGCGTACCGACCCCAGGATCGCCAATGCGGCGAAGATCACCGTCAGCAAACAGCCGATCATTACCAGCAATGCCGCCGTGCTACTGTGATCCATCAAGAGCAGCGGCAGACCCACGCCGATAGCAAAAGCAATCAACAGCGACAGGGTGAGCCCGGCATAGATGCTAAGGAGGATCGAGGTGCGCCTGATGGGCTGACAGACCAGCAGCTCGATGAACTCCACCGAATTGTAATAGTAGATCGTCGAGAAGATGATACTCACCAGCGGAAGGACGATCAGCACGATGTTCAGCAGACTCAGGAGCACCTTGGTTTCGTTATCCCCCAGCAGCAGCATCGTCATGGTGATGGCGAAAAGCAACAGCGTATAGCTGATCAGGATCTTATTCCGCAGAATGTCCAGCAGGACGTATTTGACGATCTTTTTCATAATCATGCGTTTTCCATAACGTGGGCAATAGCGCGCACCAGCTTGTGTTCGCCGGTATCCGCGCGAAGCTGCGGCATACTTTTGTGAAACCTTATGCGGCCGTCCTGCAGATACACCACTTCGTCGACGAGGTCGTCCAGCTCACTGAGGATGTGTGAGGTGATCAGCGCCAGTTTACCTTTTTGCGTCTCCGCGATTATCTTGTCCGTGAGGATGCCCGCGGAAACGGGGTCCAGCCCGGCCGTGGGTTCGTCCAGCACGATCACGGCCGGGTCGAAAAGGAAGGCCAGGCACGCGCTGACCTTTTGCCGGGTACCACCGGACAAGGTGCGCATGCGTTTGTCGTAGATGGCGGGCAACCTGTAGGCGCGGATCAAGTCCTCATCCAGCTGCTGATCCGGTATATGGCGGATATCTTTCATCATCCCGAAGACCTGCGCGATCGTCATGTTATCGGGATACCGGCCGATCTGCGGCATATAGCCGAGACCTGCGCGATAGGACCAGTCGCCGTAGATATCCCTGCCGTCGACCGTGATCGTTCCATTATCGGGCACTACCATCCCTAGCAGACATTTGATCAACGTCGTTTTACCGCTGCCGTTTGGGCCGATGAGCGCAATACTTTTCCCTTTGGTCAGATGGAGGCTGACGTCGTCCAGGACGGGCAGCTTGCCGAACTTTTTCGAGAGATGCGAAAATTCGATCATATTGCTAGGGGTTTGAGTTAATAATGCCTGGTTTCATCGCGGGAAAATGATCCACCAGGTCCGCGGGTGTGACGCCGGGCGCCACCTTTTCCGTGCGATCGAGCAGGTCTACCATAAAACTGTGGTACAAGAGCATCGCCGCGGGGTTCTTTTCGGCGACCATGGCATAGAGACTTACGGGATGATATGGCACATCCCCATAACCGTCGCGGTTGAGGTCATAGCCTTCGTACTTATCCCAGTAGTTGCGGTCGAAATTATTGAGCACCAGGGACCCATTGGTCGCCACATCGAAGGTGTTGCCGAAAAAATCATTCCGGCAGATCGTGTCGGCGGAACAGCTGGCTTGTATCCGTATGGCCCAACCGTTATCGCGGAAGGTATTTTTTTCGATCCGTACCCGGGTGGTGCCTTCCATGTAGATAGCGACGGTGTTATGTTGAAAACGGCTGCCCATGACCCGGCTGTCCGTGATCTCTTTGAGCAGGATACCATAAGCGCCGCCGCCCTGGTTGTCGGCAAAGAGATTGTCCTGCATGTCGACGCCATGGGAGAACATCACCGAAACGCCGGCTTCGTTGTGGTCGAAGATATTAGACATATAGCGATCATTGTGCGAGAACATGAAATGCAAGCCGTAACGCACGTTGTAAAAGCTTTTATTTCCCCGGATCAGGGAGCCCGTCACAAATTCGAAATAGATACCATCGCGGTGGCGGGTGATGGTATTGTTCAGAATTTGCATCGCGGTGCAATGCCAGCAATGGATGCCGTTGCCCGGCTGCGCCGAGCTGTCGGCCCGCGAGTGGAGGATGTTGTTCGCCAGCACACAGCTGTCCGAATTCTGGCAGTACAACCCGAAAAAGGTATCGTCAAGCTCATTGTCGCGGATGACCACATGCTTTACCGCCGTCAGCCGGATACCGGCGAGATCGTTCCAGCCCGAATAGCCCGAATGCCGGATCACAAATCCTTCCATCGTCACGCCGTTGCTTTTTATCGTCACGATCTCATACCGGTGTTCTCCATCGAGGATGGGCCGGCCTATTCCTTTGAGCAGAATCGGCTTGTCGACAATGAGCCCCTTTTCGTAATAGACGCCGGGGTACACCAGCACTGTATCTCCCGCGAGTGCGCTGCGGATTGCCCCGGCTACGGAGGACATCGAGCTGTAGGGCCGGACGGTTAATGTTCGGGCGGCTGCCCCGAAGGCCAGCGACAGCGATAGTATTATCGATACAAATCTTTCCATAGGAGTTGTTGACCGTTGTGATCACTGTATCGCAAGGCTTCCTTAGCCGCGAATGCCGCTATGTTGCCACCCATGGGTGTATGCCAATCGGGGCATTTGAGCAGGTACGCCTTCGATGCCTCGATCCAGCCGCCACCGGCAAAATCGAGGAGATAGACGGCGCCGATCTCTCCGCGGGCCGGCGTGCCTTCCCGCAGCGATGCCAGCAGACAGTGCAGATCGTCGAATTTGTATACTTTCCCTTTCCTGGTGCAGACCTCGCCGCCAAACCGTTTGTCGGCAAAGGTCATCTTGCAATAAGCGCAATTGTCCTGTCCATACGCGATAGGCTGCGGGCCTGTAGCGCATCCCTGGAGTAAACAGCAAAACAGCAAAAGCAGCGGCAGCTTCGCGGGCACCACGGTGGGTATCCGCCCGCGCTTGTGGGCTTTCCGCCGCCAATCGAGCACCAGCAGCCCGGCGATCACCACCCCTACCCCGACAAAGATCCAGCCGCCGGAATCGGGTATCGAATAGGCGCCAAAGTTCAGCAGTTGCTTATAACCCAGGAGAGGCGGCTGGTAGGCCATCCCTGGAACCTGGATGGGCGCCTGGGGATCGAGGTTATGTCCATAGTTGTATTCCCAGCGGTAAAAATCGATCATCGAGGTAAAGGCGATGAGCAAAAACAAGAAGGCCCAACCATAAAAGAGCGTCCGCCGGTTGATCAGGAACACGAGGAATCCCAGCACGGCAAAACCGCCGATGATATACGGCATGGCGACGAACTCCACAAAATCCCGCGTATGCAGCGTATGCATGCCGATATAATGATTGAGCCCGTTGACCACATCCACGTCGCCACCGATGCGATTGGCATAGATCTTTAAGGTAAGCCCTTCCGGGTACTGGGGGGCGGAGAGCTCTATCTTCCAGATCGGAAGATAGAGCACCAGGATCAGCCCCAGCGACAGCAGAAAGATCACAGCCCGGTAATCAGAGGGCAATTTCTTTTCCATTTGTTTCCTATTGATTTTTTGCTACCGAAGAATCCGGCAGATTGGTACCATAGAGCAACGGCGTGTTCGCCCCAGCTTTCGACACGCGGACATAACCCTGCATCTCCTGGTGTAAGGCGCTGCAGAAATCGGTGCAATACATGGGGTAAACCCCGACTTCCGTAGGTGTCCATTTGAGTGTGCAGGTCTCGCCGGGCATAATGAGGATCTCCGCGTTTGCCGCACCCTTAACCGCAAAACCGTGGGGGATGTCCCAATCCTGCTCCTGGTTCGTCACATGGAAATAGACCTCGTCGCCTAATTTGACGCCTTCGATATTGTCGGGAACAAAATGCGAGCGGATGGCCGTGATATAGACATGTATCTTGTTCCCGTCCCGTACCACTTTTGCGGCCTTCTCCCCTTTAGTAACATAAGGGTTGTTGTTATCTTCGATCTTATAGAATTTGACGGAGTTCTTCGAGATCAGGTCCGCCGGTATCGCCTGCCCATAGTGCGGCTCGCCGATGGTGGGAAAGTCCAGGATCATCTCCATCTTGTCACCCGAGATATCATAGAGCTGGGCGCTCTGTGCCAGTTCCGGTCCTGTGGGCAGATAGCGGTCTTTTGTGATCTTGTTATACGCGATCAGGTATTTGCCATACGGGTGTCGGGTGTCGCCGCCGGGTATGCACAGGTGCCCCACCGAATAGAAGGTTGGTTTCCGGTCGAGTATCTGGAGGTCCGAAAGACGCCACTTGACCACTTCGGAAGACACAAAGAACGAAGTATACGCATTGCCTTTGTCGTCGAACTCCGTGTGTAAGGGGCCCAGACCGGTTTTTTGTACCTCGCCATAAAGCGCGGCTTCGTATTTGATCACCGGTATGCCGGCATAGTCGCCGTCGAATTGTTTGTCGGCGATGGCCTTTTGAAATTTGGTGAAAGAGAACACGGGGATGAGCGCGGCCAGCTTACCGCTGCCTACGATGTATTCGCCGGTGGGGTCGACATCGCAGCCGTGCGGCGATTTGGGGCAGGGGATGAAATATACGAAGCCGGGCAGCTGTGTCGGGTCGATCACCAGCACCGTGTTCTCGGTGGTGGAGGAGGCCGTTTGGGTCTTCTCGTCATAGACATTGTGCACATAAGATACCTTACGGAGTTCCCCCTTGTGCTCACGGGCATACTCCTCGGCCTTGCGCCAGTTCACGGCCATGATAAAGTCCTTGTCGCGCTGCGAGGCATTCACTTCCAGGAGGGTGTGCGCCTGCTCCGTGTTATAACAGGAGAAGAAGAACCAGTCCGCGCTGGGGCCTTTGCCCGCATGGCTCAGGTCGAAATTGACGCCGGGCAGCAGCAACTGGAACGCGAGAGAAAGTCTGCCGGTGACCGAGTCGACTTTGATAAAGCTTACCGTGCCGTGAAAGTTCTTTTTGTACGAGCTGATGGGCACATCCGTATTATCGCCCATTGGTACGCTGAACCGGGTGCCGGCCACGATGTATTCGGTGTTCTCGGTACAAAATGGGGACGAGTGATTGCCCGCGCTGTTCGGCAGCTCGAGGATCTCCTCCGTTTTGAATGTGGTCAGATCGATACGCGCCACCCGCGGCGTATTGTTCGCGTTGGCGAACAACCAGCGGCCGTCGGGGCTGCCATCCTTTTGGGATAGTTCGAGGTGGTGCTGGTCGTCCCAGGGTATGAATCCATGGGAAGTATTCAACATAGCCTTTGTTTCTTCGCTGTAACCGTAACCATTCTCGGGGAATACGGAGAACACGGGAATGAGCTTTAGCAGCCTGCCGGAAGGAAGGCCATAGACGGAGACCTGGCCGTTAAAGCCGCCCGAGACGAAATTGTAGAACTCGTCATATTTCCCCGGCGCGACATAGGCTTTTTGCGCGGCGTCCGAGGTAATGGCAGTTGCCGCGTTCCTTGGCTTACAGCCAGGTATAACCGCAGAAAATCCGATAAGCGCTGCGGCTAGCAAGTGAAGTTTGTGCGTAGACATTTTAGTAGCGATTTATTATTTGGATTGATCGTTGTTGCGCATGAATTCGAGGATGTTGCGGGCATCCTCGTCGCTAAGATGCTGGTTGGGCATCCGGACCATACAGATCTGAAGCATGGCTTGCGCGTGCGGGTCCTTGTCGATCATCTCGTCCGTGTTCGTGACGAAGTTCATGATCCACTCGGGTTTCCTGCGGGTGGTTACGCCCAGCCAGCCGGGGCCGACGAGCTTTTCCGACGTGAGTTTATGACAGGCTGAACATTTGAGGTCATAAACGCTCTTGCCTGCCGTGATCATTTTGGAGTCCAGTGTCGGGTTCAGTTCCACATGCGTGAATTTTCCGGACCCTTTGAGGGAATCATAACTTGCGTTTGACGTACCTGACGACGGCGTGGTCTCGCCGGACGAGGATGCAGCGGCGGAGGAATTGCCGCCGTTATTTGTGCAGGCCCAGGAAAACCCCAGCAGCGCTGCCGCCAAAAGAACTTTTCTCATTTTTTTTGATTGAGTGATTTTAAAAATCCGGACAAGATTACGGCCGGCTGGCCCGCCAAAATATGATCTATATCATAAAAAAGCCTAACATAGGTCATCCCACCGGGCTTTTGACGCCGGTAGCTTTGAGACATGATTGTTCCGTTTCGCCGATGGGTGCTCTATGCTTGCTTCAACCTCTTTATCGTTTCCGTTCTCGGAGTGCTACTGCGTTATAAGGGAGTATTCGGGCTGCTCGCGCTGGATTACAACTATCTGCTCCATGCGCATTCGCATTTCGCCTTTTCGGGCTGGGTGATGACTGCGTTATTTGTGGGATTGCTTTATATTCTCGACGCTTCGGGGGGCACGCTTTCGCGCAGCTACCGATACCAATTCTGGCTCAACCAGGTTTCCAGCTTCGGTATGCTCGCGAGCTTTATGATGCAGGGATATGGACCGGTCTCGATCATGTTCTCTTCGCTTTCGGTGGTATTTTCGTATTGGTTTGCATTTTGTTACTGGCGGGATGCGAGGGTTGCGCATTGGCCGCCCGTGGTGCGGCGCGCTATTGGTTTTGCGTTGTTCTACCTGGTGCTGTCCAGCCTGGGGCCTTACCTGCTGGCGTATAGTATGTCGCACCGCCTGGGTAACCGGGCTTTTTATTATAATGCGATCTATCTCTACTTACATTTTCAGTACAATGGCTGGTTTACCTTCGGCGTCATCGCGCTTTTTTTGTGGTGGGCAAGCCGCGCAGGCGGCGTGCGCGAGGCTGGTGGTCGTGGGCTGGACCGTGTCGGCTCGCTGGCGAAGGCGTTCGTGGTCTTGCTGGGCTTTGCGTGCCTCCCGGCCTATTGTCTTTCGCTCCTTTGGACCGACCCGCCGCCGTGGATTTGGGCGGCTGCCGCCCTTGCCGCGCTTTTGCAGCTGGCTGCGGGTGTTGTTTTTGTGCTCCTGGTTTTCCGCCACTGGGTCCGATGGGCCCTAGCGGTGTCTTCGGCGGTTAAGGTGCTTTGGGGCCTCTCGTTGATGGCCTTTGGCCTCAAGCTGGTCCTGCAGGCGCTCTCGGTGGTCCCGGCGTTGGGGCGACTGGCATTTGGACACCGCTCCGTGATCATCGCCTATCTGCATCTTGTATTGCTGGGATTCGTGACCCTTGCGCTGCTTGGCTTTTTTGTGACCCGCAACCTGGTTACCCTGCACCAGCGGACCGTAAAAACGGGAATGGTGGTCTTCGTCAGCGGGGTGTTTCTCAATGAGCTCGTGCTGCTTCTCCAGAGCCTGTTGCAAATCTCCGCCGTCGTGTGGGCTGGCGCCGGTTACTGGTTGTTCGGTGCCGCGATGGTGATGTGTACGGGTCTTTTGCTGCTTATGGCGGGGCAGGTGCGGGATGCGCTCACCTGTGACGCCAATCAAGCGGCCCCCTGACAAGCGTCATGCTCCACGGTCTTTACCCATGATAGCTTTGGGAAAATTATTTTATGGAAAAGTTATTATTTGCGGTAGACAACGATCCCGTCGATGAGAATGCGGTCGACTTCGCTTGTCATCTTGCGCGACTGACCCAATCCCGGCTCACGGGTATCTTCCTTAATGAACCGGTGACCGAACCGGAGGTGGTGATCGAAAGACGGGCCGTCGCGGGCGGCGTGACTGCTGTTACCATCGCGGAATTCGACAAGGAGTCGGAACAGGCCGCCCAACACGAGGAGAATATCGCGGTCTTCCGCGACTGGGCGGAAAAATCGGGCATCTCTTTCAATGTCTATCTCGACAAAGGAGTTCCCAGCGCCGAACTCGGCTATGAGACGCGCTATGCGGACCTGCTGCTGATGACCGCCGATACCTTCTCCAAAGGCGACGAGCCCATTCCCAGCGCTTTTGTAAAGCAAATGATCCATGATTCGGCCTGCCCCGTGATCCTGACGCCCGAAAGTTTCGAGCGGATCGACAATATTGTCTTTTGCTACGATGGCGGCAGGGCGTCGTTGTTCGCTATCAAACAATTCGCCTATCTCTTCCCGCAGCTTCGCTCGCAACGGGTAAAGGTCATCAGCCTTGCCTCCGAGCCCCCGCAACCGGCTGAACAGGCGCGTCTCACCCGATGGCTCGGCTATCATTACTGTGACGTCGAGTGGATCGCACAAGGGGCCAAGGCCGCTGAAGCCCTTTTCCACTACCTGCTTAAAAAACGGGACGATTTTGTCGTCATGGGTTCTTATGGCCACGGCCTGCTCACCAGCTTCTTCGAGCCGGACTATGAGACGGGTACCATCCACACGACCAGCCTGCCCATATTTATAGCCCATTCTTAATACATCAAAAAATTGTGACATGGAACAGCTAAGCATCTTGCCGCAAACGAGGAAGTGTTCCTCGCCGTCATCATAGGATATGGCCGTGAGCTACCGGAACAACATAAACGCATGAGGAATAATGTCCTATTTATAGGTTAATCCATTAAGATCATGAAACGGTTATTGTTTTCCTTATCCGTAATCCTGGCAGCCTTCACCGCCAGGACGCAAACCTCGTGGCCGCAAACGCTCCCGGCGCCTGACGGCGGCGTGCTGAAGATCTATGAGCCGCAACCCGATTCCATCCGCGGCAATGCGCTTACCTGGCGTTCGGCTTTCTCTCTACTCGAGAGCGGGAGCACCAATCCCTCCTTAGGATCTTTCCGGGCTGTCGCCGCGATAGAGACAGAGCGGGATCAACGCCTCGTGACCATCCTCGCTCCCAAAGTGCTGCAATTGGATCTGCCGTCCGTTGATCCCGCTGCGCTACGACGGATAAAGGCGTATCTCGAGTCCGGCGTGGCGGGCTTGAGCCTTTCGCTCGACGAGCTGCTGAGCCAGCTCGATATGACCACCGCGGAAAAAAGTCTTTCCCCTGACCTCAATACGACTCCGCCGCGTATCCTGTATTCGGCAAAGCACGCGATCCTTTTGACGATCGCATCAGGGGGCGCTGCTGGACAATTGGGACCTCAGTGTCAAGCGGGCGACTTCGGTGGTCAGGATACTGCAGTACCAATACCATATCGCGCCGGCGAAAATGACGGCTGCGGGACGCAGCGAATATATTACCCTGGCTTCTAACAGCACGGCCGAAGGACGCGCTTTGAACCGCCGTACGCGGATCGTCATCCTGCCACAGCTCGACCAGTTCTTCAAGCTGCTGGAGCCTAAAGGATAACGATAACGGAAACCGTCCATCCCTATTTGGCCGGCGTCAGTATGATATTCCGGTACTCGATCGGCCGATGGTCCCCCTGCAGACAGATAGGTCCCGGCTCGTCTTCATGACTGTCCAAGGCGCCGCCGGTGATCCCGGGTATCTCGGAACGGCAGATCACGGTCTTCCTGTTGAATACGATGGTCACCAACCTGCCCACCAGCGTTATATCATACGTTTGCCATACACCCGGCCCTTTCGAAACCTGCTCTACCGGCGGCAGAAATCCATATACGCCGCTGGTCACTTCGTTCGGCGGCGTGAGACCGTCTTCCTCATCCTCGATCTGTACCTCATAACGGCCACGCAGATAGACGCCGCTGTTGCCGCCCCTGGGATAACGGAATTCGATATGCAGCTTGAAATCGGTGAATTTTTGATCCGTGCGGATATTCGATCCCGGTCGCGGGCTGCGCAGGATACCATCCTCCGCCACCCATTGATTGTCCTTTCCCAACGCATGCCACCCGGAAAGATCCTTTCCATTGAACAGGGTGATCCGCTTACCCCATACCGGCTCGCCCTGACGCTTCAACGCCGGCGCGCGGTAACCTACCCAGTTAAGCGTTTCGCCGCCAGGCGTCATCATCGTACCCACGAGGCTGTCCCCTTGCATATTAGCCTCGACATCCAAATTCCTGTCCTCACTCTCCCACTGCGGCGGGATCGAAAAACGCATCTTCCCGTTTTCCAGGTTTATCCGCGAGATCGGCCGCGCACTGCCTCCGCCACCTACAAATCGTCCCACCATAAAGCGCGAGCCGGACCTGCAGACTTCCAGCCAGCTAGCGAAGTCCCTTCCCTGCGCATGCACCGTGATATCCCATCGCCCCAATAAAGCTGTCGTGTCTCCCTGTGCCTGAACCACAATGCCGGCTAGCGCCAGCGAAAAGATCAAGAATGTTGTCTTCATGTTCCTAAAATGTTGAAATGAACATTACGAAAATAGAACCCGGCCAGGGCCGCTCCTACAACCTGGTTAACAGGTATTGCAATTATATTACTCCAAGCGTCGATCGTGAGGCTTAATAAAGTGTCAAAGTAGCTTAAAATTGATGTGCTGGAACAAATGCCAAATGAATTAATTTGCAGTATGCCTCAGGATTCCCTTTTAATAAATAACAAAGCGAAAGAACAAAACACCTACGATGCCATTGTAATCGGGACAGGCATAAGTGGCGGCTGGGCTATGAAAGAACTCACCGAAAAAGGATTGAAAGTCCTGGCCCTCGAACGCGGCGGCAACATTGAACATATAAAAGACTATGATACCGCTTCGAAGAATCCGTGGGATATGCCTCACCGGGGCAGCCTTACAGAAAGGTACATTAGTGAAAACCCTATCCTTACCAGCGCCGGCGTTGTGGATGAATTCACCACAAAAATGTTCTTAAACGACAACGTCCATCCTTATATCCAGGATAAGCCTTTCGACTGGATACGTGGTTACCATGTTGGTGGCAGGAGCCTCATGTGGGGCAGATGGACACAGCGCTGGGGGGAAGCGGATTTTGAAGCTAATGCAAAAGAGGGAATCGGAATCGACTGGCCCATTCGGTATAAAGATATTTCACCCTGGTATAGTTATGTAGAGAAATTTGCGGGTATTTCAGGGAACAAGGATGGGCTGCCACAGGTTCCCGACGGAGAATTTTTGCCGCCTTTCGAGATGACAAAGCTTGAGTTGTATTTAAAGCAGCACATCGAAACAAATTTTCCGGGACGGAATCTCATCATCAGCAGGACAGCCAATCTTTCGATAGCAACGGATCTGCATACTTCTTTGGGCCGCAGTCATTGCCAGGCAAGGAATTTATGCAGCCGCGGATGCCCCTTTGGCGCCTACTTCAGCACCCAATCCGCCACACTGCCTGCGGCCATGAAAACAAAGAATCTGACTTTACAAACAAACGCGGTAGTGCATTCCATTATTTATGATGACCAAAAGCAAAAAGCCACCGGCGTTCGGGTGATAGACGCGGTATCAAAAAGTATGACCGAATATTATGCCCGCATCATTTTTGTGAATGCAGGCTCTATAAACTCCAATCTGCTACTGCTGAACTCCACCTCTCACCGCTTCCCCAATGGCTTGGGTAACGACAGCGGCGTGCTTGGGCAGTATATTATGACACATAATTACCGTGTCAGCGCAACGGCTACTTATGAAGGTCTCAAGGATAGCTATTATTATGGCAGAAGGCCGACCGGCGTTTATATGCCAAGATTTAGAAATTTTGGCAATGACCAAAGGAATGATTTTAAAAGAGGTTATGCCATGGCCTGTTCGACTTACCGGCAGGGATGGGGCTTGGGAAATAATATGGAAGGCATTGGCGCCGCCTTCAAGGAAAAACTTACAGAACCCGGGCCATGGGCCTTCTGGGGAGTAGCAATGGGAGAAATGCTTCCCTATAAAGACAATCACGTATGGCTTGATAAGAATGAAAGAGATTCCTGGGATATTCCTTTGCTGCACACCGATGTAAGGTGGCACGAAAACGAAGATAGGATGGCCAGAGACGCCGCGGAACAGATGCAGGAGATGCTTGACAAAGCCGGTCTTAAAAACATCCAGACGCAGGATAATCACCAGGCGCCGGGAAGGGACATACACGAAATGGGTGGCTGCAGAATGGGCAGTGACCCCAAAGACTCCATGCTAAACAGCTGGAACCAGCTTCATGCTGTCAAAAATGTTTTTGTAACGGACGGAGCCTGTATGACCTCGTCGGCCTGTCAAAATCCCTCTCTCACGTATATGGCACTCACCGCAAGAGCCTGTGATTACGCGGTAAGTGAATTAAAGAAAGGGAATTTGTACTGAGCCCGCGGGCTCAGCGCAGCATCTTCAAACAGGCATTCATATATCCGAGCGCATAGGCCATCCCTGCATACCATGGCTGGCCGCAGCTCATCTGGGGCGTATGATCGGGGATCAGCACTCCCCCGAATCCGGACTCATGGAGTATTCGTAAGATCTTAATCATGTCAATGTCCCCTTCATCGACGAATACTTCTTTATAGTGAGGCACTTTGCCTTTTATATTTCTGAAATGCACATAAGCAATGTCCCGGGCATAATCACGCGTAGCTTCATATATATCCCCTTCCGTCATCTCCGCTATAGACCCAAGGCAAAATTCCAGTGCATTGCTGCTGCTGGGGCACAGGTCTAATAATTTCCGGTATAGGTGGGGCTGGTAGACCAGTCTCGGCGTACGCCGGATGCGTGGCATGGGCGGGTCGTCCGGATGCGCCGCCAGCCTGACACCTGCCTCTTCGGCCACAGGCACCAACTCTTTTAAGAAATAATGCAGTCTATCCCAAAGTTCCGCATGGCTGATCTCGGGCAGGTGACCCGAAGGCGCGTGTGCGTCATAGATCATATTCCACACCATCCCATTGGGTATGGATCGCTCGTCCACGGCCTCCATACCCACAGACTGCGCGCCGCCGCGGGCAAAATCCCCTACTGTCCTGCTGCTGACGCCGGCCAGGCTGAAATTATAGCCCATTACCGGGATTCCTGCGGCGCCCACATTGCGGATGATCTGCTTGAGTCCTTCCATTTGCTTTTCCTTTTGCGGCCCGTCCAGCAGAATATCGTACCAATGGGCCGGATCGAAGTTTTCGATAGCTTCCAGCTGCAGGCCGGCCTCATTGATCGCCTTTTTCAGCGCCAGCAGCTCGTCCAGCGTCCACAGTCTGTCCGGGTCGCCGGCATAGCCCCAGCCGCTGTCATCGCCGATCGGCTGGTTGTTCTTATTGCTTTGATTGCCCTTATTGAAATAATCTACCAGGTGCACGACGATATGCGTGCACCCACACTGTCTTGCGAAATCGAAATGTTGGCGGTCCAACATATGCCTGTAGAGGCCCAGTCCGAGTTTCATGATCTTTTTGTTTTCAATTATAAAATTCCGTATTTCTTAAAAGCCATCGTACTCGACATTCCTGCCTCGATCTCCTTCCTCACCAGTTTTTCTCCCCTGGCCTTTTCCAGAGCACGGCTGGTGACTGTTTTTTCATGCTGCCGGGGAATGACAACGACGCCATCCATGTCGCCGAACACAAGGTCGCCCGGCATGACGATGACACGACCTATTTCAATTCGGCAACGGTAGTCCGCCACCTGGGTACGAACACAGGAATCCTGTGCATATCGCCCCCGGCTGAAGACAGGCCAATCCTGCTCGAGGACACGGGCCGTATCCCGGTAATAGCCATTGATCACTGCACCGCAGGCCCCGCGGGTCTTCGCAGTGGCGGTGAGTATCTCGCCCCAGTAGGCACAGCGCATATCTCCGCCGCTGGCTATATACACTTCGTTCTTCTGCAGCTGGTCGAGCGCTTCGGTGAGTTTCCCGAACGGCTGTCCCTGCGGACCATAGACATCGATCATCAATACGGGCATCGCCCTTCCCGCCACTTTAAAATGCATTTGTGCGGGTTGTATCGGCTGCGGTAAGAACTGGTGATAGCAACCGAGTTCGTCAAGTATATCTCCCACAACGGGAGTATAAAGCTCTTTCCTGTACAATTCGAACAGCGTCTCGTCATTGTTCCATGCCTGTGACTGTTCCGGTTCTTTTTCTGTTGACATTGGTCTTCCTATTTTAAAATTGTATAATCATTATCGGGTCCGGCGCTATGCGTCCAGACTGGTCATTATAACCCTCCTCAACCGGCGTTGTTCTGCAGCCGTCAGCGTCCTGAAGACGAAATCGCCCAGATGGGTGTCTTTTCGCTCCACGATGATCACGGATGCATCCCTGTCCATTGCGATATTGTGCCAGGTGTTCACAGGAATATTGTAGGTAATACCCTGCTGCATCTTTACGCAGGTGAAATTAACGGCATTCGCCTCATTCACCGTCGCGGCGATGAGGAGAGCCGTTCCTGCCAGAAGGATGAATGCTTCATCCGTGTGAAGATGTTTGTCAATTTTCACGATCCCCTCGAGCCCCTGCTCTTCTATATAGTTCAGCTGCGCTACCTGCCATCCGTCCCGGATAAGAAAGGGTTCATAGCCTTCGCCCATATGTTCGTATGTTTCGATCATGGTTTCATCATTTATGTGGTCTGGGATCATAGGGAATGGTGCTTTCTTTATAACCTCCGTCGATATAGATCTCGGTAGCCGTTAAATAAGCGGCTTTATCGCTGGCGAGGAATGCGCAGGTCCATGCGACGTCGTCTACCATGCCTATACGGCCGGCGGGTATCCAACCGTTGAACTTCTCCCGGCCAAATTTCTCTATTTCCTCCCTGTTCATTTCCGTCTCGATCGCTCCGGGCGACACGGCGATAACCCGCACCTGGTGAGAGGCCAGCTCCAGTGCGAGGCATTTGGTCATCATATTCAGTCCGGCCTTGGCCGAACAGTAGTGTATCAACCCTTTCCTGGGAACCTTGTCGTGGATGGAGGAAATGTTGAGGATGACGCCGCTTTTCTGCGCCATCATCCGTTTCGCGGCCGCCTGCGCACAGATGAAAGCGCCGCGAAGATTTACGTCCAACACCCTGTCCCAGTCTTCCAGGTCGAGGTCGACGGCGTGATCGATGCTCTCGCAGCCGGCGTTGTTAACCAATACGTCGATGCCGCCCCACTGCTCGTCGGCCAGCCTGAAAAGCCCGGCTACATCCTGCGGAAAGGAAATATCAGCGTCACATACAACCACCTCCGTTTGATATTGTTGCCGCAGCTCACCGGCCAATTTTTGAGCATGGTTTTCATCCCGCAGATGATTGATGAGTATCCGCGCCCCGCAAGCCGCCATTATGCGGGCAATCGCCGCCCCGATGCCACGGCTCGCACCAGTGATCAATACTCGCCGGCCCTTGAGATCGATGTTTGTATCCATGATTCTTCTTTTATCGAGTTTTTTTTACCGACTCCTCTACAGCTTGTACCTGGCCTTCCGTATAGCCGCAAATGTCCGTCAGCACCTCCATCGTGTGTTCGCCGAGCAGCGGTGCCGGTCGCCGGATTGTCGCCGGCGTTCCACTAAATTGCACCGGGATGCCCGTAGTAGCTATCTTGCCCGCTGTGGGATGATCGTATTCCACGATCATGGCATTGTGCCGGACCTGTGGGTCGACGGCCATTTCTTTGAATGAGTTCACCTGCGAGCACCAGATATCATGCGGCAGCAGTATCCCCAGCCACTCGGCGGTAGTCTTTGTACGGAATGTGGCTGCGAAGTCCGTATAGATCGCGTCCCGCGATTCGATGATATTATTGCTGTCGAATGCTTCCTGGTCGTATCCGTCTACGCCTATGATAGCAGCCAGCCTGCGGACAGAATTCATGCCGATAGCGATATAGCTGTCTTTCGTGGGATAGAGTCCGTAGGGCGCCCCGAGCCAGGGATTCGGAATGCCGGTGGCGCTGCGCTCCGGGTTCTCTCCCTTGTAAAGGTAGGCGGTGATCTCTTGCGTATGGAATGCGATGATGGAATTCAGGAGGCTGGCATCGATGCGCTGGCCCTTGCCCGTTTTCTCACGATGGTACAATGCCGCAAGGACGGACTGAACGATAAAAAGACTTGTCAGCAGGTCTGCCTGACCCACCGCTGTCACTACGGGCAGATCTCCGCTCCGGCCGTTCAACCACGCGCCGCCTGCCAGCGACTGCGCCAACAGATCCTGCCCCGGGCGTGTCCTGTATGGTCCATCTTTCCCATAACCGGAGCTGGCGCAATAGATCAGTGAGGGATGTGCGGTGTGCAGGGCTTCAAATCCGATGCCGAGCCTATCCATTACACCCGGCCTAAAATTCTCTACGACGATATCGCACCTGGAAATGATATCCCGCGCCGCCTGCAAACCCTCGGGGCTTTTCAGGTCCAGGGCGATGCTTCGCTTGTTCCTGTTGAATCCTAAAAATGAAATACTTTCCCCTGCCGGGTAAAGGTTGCCATAAGCATAGTGCCGCATCCAATCCCCGCCGGGCGGCTCGATCTTGATGATGTCGGCCCCCATATCGCCGAGCATTTGCGTAGCCCAGGGTCCCTGGACCAGTTGTGTGAAGTCGGCTACCCGCAGACCCGTTAACGCGCCACTGTTATTATTTTCCATATTCTTTATTCCCTCCTTTTAAATCCCGTGGGCAGTCGGAAAGTAGCCGATAGCCACCGGCTGTGATCAATACATTGTCTTCTATCCGCAGGCCGCCGCCCAACGCCTTGCCGTATACGCCCGGTTCCACTGTGACGACCATGCCTTCCCGTAATATGCCGGGGCTATAAGGCGACAGTGTGTCACCGGGATCGTGGTATCGAAAGCCCGTTTGGTGGCCCAGCGCATGGGGAAAACAGGATCCAAATCCCGCATTGTCGATAAAGCTCCGGGCAGCATGGTCTACGTCCCGCATGGCGGCGCCAGGCCGCAAGAGCCCGAAAGCGGCCTGCTGCGCGCCTGCTACGGCCTCGTACATACGCTGTTGGGTATCCGTTACTTCCCCGACGACGGCTGTACGGGTTAGATCCGCCCAAAAGCCGTCAACGCAAACTCCCATCTCCAGCACGACCAGTTCCCCCGGCGCAATGATCTTACCCGTGCTCCTGTTGAATTTCCCTGCGTCCGCCGAGTGCGGGCCGGACTGCACCATCGGCCAAGCCTTGGCAAAGCCTACGTTTTCCCGACCAATGGTCGTCTGTACGGCCGTTTCTATGAGTGCCGCCAGCATGGCCTCCGTATGTCCTTCGCCCACCTCGCGGTAGAACACCTCTACAGCATGGGCCGCGATTTTGTGTGTCTTTTCCAATCCCACTATATCCGTTGGCGTTTTTTTATCATACAGCCGCAGCAGTTCACCGCCGGTATCCCTCCATCCGCCGGTGCAGACTCCCGCGAGCCGTAGGGGCAGGTCGCCGGGCAACGGTGGCTGCTCGCCGGACATCCGGCAGGGTGCGCTGCCGCCGATACTGCTGGTGAAAGAGATAGCGCCGCCGGCAAGCCCTCTTTGCAACAGCTCCTCCTTTATGGCGTTGTACAATACCTCCCAGGGATCGTTTCCGTCGAAGACACCCCATGGGTATCTCTTTACAGCAATTCCCTTCGGCAATATATCTTCCGGCTCCAGTGCCGGCACAAAAAGCACAGATTCTCCATCCGCCGGGTACAATAATACGGAAACGCCCCAAAGGGGCATATAACCCAGCATCATCACCAGTTCATCCGGTCGCCAAAACAGCAGTGCCGCCAGCCTGTTACGCCGGATCAGTTCTGCTACCATCTGCTTACGTCTGTCGTCCATACGTCATTTACTTTTTTCCGTGAATTGTTTGATAAGCCGGGCCGCCTCGGGTGTATGGAACAACGCCGCTACGGACGCTCCTTCCTTGTCCAGGCGCGTCTCAAATGCCGCCTCCACCGCGGAGGGTTCCAGCATCGTCTTGATCGCCTTCACTGCCTGTGCCGGTCTGCGGCTGAGCTTTTCGGCAAGCTTACCGACGATGTCGTTCAGCATTTCATCTTCCGCCACCGCATGCACTACCCCCCATTCCTCCATCCGGGCCGCCGTATAAGACTGTCCCAGCAGCAGCATTTCTTTCGTCCTTCCCATCCCTATCCTTTGCAGCAGGCGTTGCGCGCCGCCGCCTCCGGGTATCAAACCAAGGTGCACCTCGGGCAAACCCAGTTTCGCCGATGCGGCCGCCACGATGAAGTCGCATGCCAGCGCGATCTCGAATCCGCCCCCCAATGCGAATCCATTAACGGCGGCAATAAATGGGATGTTCGCCTGTTCGATCAATCCATACAGGCGCCTGCCCTTTTCCTGGAAAACTTTGAACTCCTCCGGCGTCTGCCGGCTGTATTCCTTTATATCCGCTCCTGCCATAAAAGCGCGTCCGCTGCCGGCAATAATGCCTACGGAGGCCGCCCCCGGGCGGGTAATGGCCTCCAATCCATGGATGATCTCGTCCATCATGCGTTTGTCCATCGCATTCAATGTCTCCGGCCTGTTAAAAGTCAGCCGGCCTATGCCGTTGTCGATGCCGCAGGTAATCGTCTCATAGCTGGTCATTACATATGGATTGATAAAGGTTATTTAATTGTGGCATTACGACTGCGGCATCCGCACGTTGTTTCGTCCATTGGTGGATGAGATCGGCCGCCGCCTCCTGGAACCTGTTGAAGCCTGGCACGCCCGTACGCCTGTAAGCGTGCTGCAGTGTGTTCAAGGTATTGATAAAAAAGCCCCCGCTGTCCGCGTTGCATGCCGCATCCGTCCACGCCGACAAATGTCCGGGCTGGCCGCCATTGAAATAGTAGGTTGTCCGTTGAACTTCCGGATCCAGCACATACCGGATAAAATCCATACAGACGTTTCTGTTGACACTGCGGCTGGAGACGGCGATGCCGGCGCCGCCCAACACTGTCGAGATCCTGCTCCCGCTGCGGCGGGGTGCATCCATGAATACGAGCCGTCTTCCCGTGGCGTTCCTCCGCGAATAGTTCGTGTAGCCAAAACTAAAAGGGCAGTACACGATTTGATTTTCAGCCGCCATACGGTCCAGCATTTGAATGGGATTCAGCTGAAAAGAATCCGGATGCAGGAATGCACGCCATTCCTGCAGCTGCGCCAACGCGTGGCGGCCTGCGGCCTCATCGATGCCGAACCTGGTAAAGATCTCTCCTCCCTTGTGCTGAACACAGAGGGTGAGAAAAACACACCATATGTCGGTAGGACATAAGGGGACCGCGATAAATTGACCTGCCGGCAGCCTTTCAGCTGCCGCCCTCAGGCCTTCGGTGTCTTCCGGCGGCTCCCATCCTATTGCATCCGCCAGGTCCTTACGAAGCACAGCCACCTGTGCGGCAGCATCTATCGGCAGGGCGTAATGCCGCCCCTCCCATGCATAACTTGCATAGGAAGGCCCTACGCTCTGAGCTGCCTGCATCGCGATGAAATTTTCGGGAAGATATTCTTCCAGCGGCAGCAACAAGGCCTTCGATGCGGCTTCGCCCATATAGGGATGATCGATGATGATCAGGTCATAGAGGTCCACCAGTTTTTCTACAGGCATGTCCCCGAATTCCTTGAGTGTACGCACATCCCATTGCAATGATATATCCGTCCCGCGGCCCCATTCCAGGGCGGCGGCCTTTAAAGGCTGATAGCCCCGGGGATGATCCCAGGTGATCCCTTTTATTGTCATAGTCTTTCATTGATCAGTTTCTTTCTTCTTTCGTCCAGTGGCGCTCGATCTCCTCCAGGGTACGGCCCTTTGTCTCCGGTATTGTTCTGCGGACAAAAAATATCGCCGGGACCATGGCCAGGCCGTAGGACACGAACGCTGCGCCGATGCCTACCGCCTCCCTCAACAATGGATAGGTCTGCGTTACGAATGTCGATCCCAAAAAGAGCGACAAGGTCCCGATGGACATGGCCCTTCCCCTGACGTTGGTCGGGTAAATCTCCGCGATGACGACCCATACGCCCGGGCCGATGGTAGCTGCAAATACCGCGATATAAAAGATGATGGATGCCAGCAAAAACCCCCGTCCTCCGCCCCCTAAGAAGAGCAGGCCGATAGACAGCAGTGCAACGCACAAGCCCGAAAATCCCCAGATAAGCACGGGCTTCCTGCCCCAATGGTCTATCTTCCATATGGCTACGAGCGTAAAGATCATATTGAAAAAGCCGATAACGGATGCGCTTCCCATGGCATGTCCCGACCGGAAACCAGCCTGCTCGAAGATGGCTGGCGCATAGTACATGACGGTAGTGATGCCCGTGAGCTGGCTGAGGAATGGCAAGACAATCCCGATCACCAGCGCCGTCCTGAGCCCGGGCGCCAGCAATTGGCGAAAACTGCCCTGGCCCTCCTCGGTAATGACCATCGAAATCTCCCGGAGCTCGGCGGCAGCCTGCTGGTCGCCGCTGATACGGCGCAATATCTCATATGCCTGGTTACCACGCCCTTCCTTCACCAACCACCGCGGACTTTCCGGTACAAAAAAAAGCATCAGGAGAAAAAACAGCGCCGGGATCATATTTGACCCCAGCATACCACGCCACACCTGGCCGGCCAGATAATCCTGCAACAGGCCGCCGTGGCTACCGGCATGCGCGGAGGCGTACGCCAGCAACAGTGTGTTCGACAGGTAGGAGCAAAGAATGCCCAATGTAATGGCCAGCTGGTAGATGGACACGAGCCTTCCCCTTAAATGCGCGGGCGCCAGTTCGGCGATAAATAGGGGCGCTACCATGGCGGCAAAACCTACCCCTATTCCCCCGACGATCCGGGCCGCCACCAATAGGGCCGGCGTACCGGCCGTCATACATCCCAGTGCGGAGACGATGAAAAGCATCGCAGAGGCGAGCAGGATCTTTTTTCTTCCGTACTTGTCCGAAAGGTAGCCGGCGACGGCTGCCCCTGCCACACAGCCAACCAGGGCCGAGCTCATGACCCAACCTTCCATGGCCGGACTCAAGCTGAATTGCGTCCGGAGGAAGTTGACGGCGCCCGAAATGACAGCCGTATCAAATCCGAAAAGGAAACCGCCCATTCCCGCGGTGGCGCAAATCCCCACCAGATATAGTTTGCCTTTGATCATCCTTATTTTTTAAATCCAATGGAATACGTCTCGATCCTGCTTCCACCAATCGTCCCGCTAATTTTATTGCCCGTCGGTGTCAATGTTCCTTCTTCCTCTTCGATGAGATTTACTTTCTTCAATGTCATTGCTTCCCTGAACAAATGGATCTCGTTTTGCAGCGGCGCTTTGTCCATATTCACCACGCGAACGATTATGTCTTCATTCTTATCGGCTTTTTTGACGGCGGTGATCATGGTACCGGGTGCAGATGAGCCGAAAAAGCCCATCTGTTCGGGCAAAGGCGCGCGCTTTCCCCGACGTGCCTCAACGGCATACAACGGGTGATTGTTCCCCAGGCCAAAAGCAAATGCCTGTTTCCAGTGCGGCGGGTGAGAGCTGACACTCAGGCGGAAGATATGTCTTCCCCGCTGCTCGTACCAGGGGCCCTCTCCGTGACAGCTTTTTTGGGTTGTCAGCATCACCGCCTGCAACACGGGATAGGGTACGGCATCCGTTGTCGGATCGATATAGTCGAAGACGGCCAGCCGCGAGGCCATTGTGATCCCTACATTGCCGCCCGTTGCCGTTACAAAATTCTGCGATTCCCGGGGGTGTATCTCTTCCGGCTTTTGCCGATAGGTACCTCCCCATGCCCATCCCCCCGGGCGCATGGACAGTTCCGTTCCATGCACGGCGGCCATGCCCATGGGCACATCATAGCTGATGTCCGCAGCAGGCATGTTGAGGGGCAAGGCAAAACTCAGCTGTCTGCTTCGGATACCCTTCCAGCGGGGAAGCTCGTATTCGAAGTCAATTTTCTTTAACTGGCGGTATACTATGATGCGCTGGATGATGTCGTCGCTGCCCAGCTTGTTCCTATTTTCGAACACGGTGAATACGGGCCCGTCGCTCACCCTCGCCCAGCTGGCTGCATGGTTGCTCAGCTTGTCGAAATTACGCATATTAGGAGGCGTTAGTTCGGTAAACTCGCCTGCATCCAGTCCATCGTAGCCCATATCCAGGATGTCGCCCCCGGCATAGCGGGTGGTGTTTAAAAGCTCCTGTCCGAGCTCCTTGTCATAGAGGCTTTTGATACCCCCGTTGCCGAAGGATATTCGATACCAGGTATTCTCATATCCGTTAACCGGCTCCCCGGCGTCGGTCTGTTTAACGGGAGAGGCAGCGGCCGAAAGATAATAGGTGGCGTAGCCCATTGCCGGCACTTTCGTGGCCAGTATGGCGATGCCTTTCCCCTCCGGCGACGAGACAGGCTGTGATGGCACCGTATTCCCCCGGGCGTCATGGACAGTGTAGTGAGCCAGGCTATCTTTCACCGGCAGCACCGCAATAGCATCCCGCTCCCAGGAAAGATCATTGAATACCGCCACCGCGCCCTGAGCTTTGACGGCCACCCTGGCCGCAATGCGGTGGAGGGCGGGATAGAGCGTAGCCAGTGCGATGCTGTCGGCTGTCTCCAGGTAGGATCTGTAAATACTGTCCGTGATGTCGCCGTGTTTGCCGCCCCAGCCATGATCCGGATAAATGGATTTAAACCAGGCCGTGTCGAACAAGGCTTTGGGATACGCGGAGAACCGGCCATCGAGCAGCGCGGCTACAGCATTGAAGCACTCGGATGCGGGTAAATGAACGGCGGCCGCTCGCTTGGCAGCGATCGCTTCGTAATGTGCGGGGCCGTGAATGTAAAGCCAAAGATCCGGCCGTTCTCCCGAGATAGAGTCGATCTTTGCTTCCGGCACATCCACGGCATCGAGGAACTGGTCGGCAGTAGTATACCGGAGGTGCGGCGCGGCGATCCCCATGGCATCTACCAGCCTGTTCCATTCTTTAAGTACCCGGTCATAGTATACGGGGCCCGAGGCATCATTGCTGATGACGACGGCATAGTGAGGAGGTATGTGACGGGTGGCGTAGTAGGTGTTCCAATTCTTCAAAACTTCGTGCAGCTTATGCATGGCGGTGGGTGCGTCGACATCGAAATATTTATAGAACATGACGGCCCAGCCGTAATTGCCGGGGCTGTAGGTAAATATCTTCGAACCATCGGGACTATACCAGTTGAAAAAGCCTTCTTTGAATCTGCTGATGAACAGGTGCTTTACTCCACTGCGTGCCAGTATCTGCGGGAATTGCGGGGTACGCGCGGGAACGTCCACATTGAAAGCCGTAAGGGCGTCGATACGTCCTTTTAAAAAATCTTTCATCCATTTTCGGCCCAGGTAAAGCTGCCGCACCAATTGCTCGCCGGATTCCAGTCCCTCATAGGGCTGATTAAAGGTCGCGCCCCAGCCGAACTGACCCTGCTGGTAAAGCCGGGCGGCTTCGTCCGCATAGGAGGGGTACTGGTTAACGAGCTCCATAAGATTCAAGGTCTGTTCCATTCCAAACCTGAAGGCGGTGTCCTTCTCCATGATCTTCATGGCGGGTACGATTATCTTTTCGATCCTTTCCATCCGGCATGAGTCAGGTGTGTTCATCCACGCAATATCCTGGTGAGACGATGAAATGATGTCGATCGTGCCATTGGCGAAATAGCTCCAGTCGTCGGGCACATAAGGTTCAAATTCCTGTACAAGAACTTCCTGTCCCTGCCGTCTGAATACCAGCCGGCCCTTATCTCCCGTGAGCGGCAGCTGCAGGCGCAAAGAATCCCCATCCCGGGAAAATTTCAATGGCCTACCATCAAGCTCCAGAGACAAGGCGCTTTTATCTCCTCTATAGACGATGATCGCATCGGCTTGTATCCTTCCGTCCTTTTTTTCATACCGCATCGGATGCGCATAGATCACCTCCGCCTGCTGTGCGCCGGCCGCTATAGCTACCAGCAAAACGCATCCCAATAATCCAACTCGTTTCATATATTCTCCCGCTCTTTTACCAGTAAATTTTCAATGTCTCGATTGCATTGTGTCCAATCTTATACGTAAGCCGGCCGCCAACCACGGGTATTTCTTTCGCGCCCTCCTCGATAAGAGAAGTGGCAAACGCTTTTTTGACCGGCTTGTTGAATGTCAGTGTGACCTCCGTATCCTTTCCATGCGTTTCGTACAATCGCACTATGGTGCCTTTATCATCTTCCGCCTTTTTCATGGTCGTGATCACTACATTGGCTTTGTCCACCGTCAGGAAGCTAACCTTTTCCGGAATTCCCGCGCCGCTTATCCTGTCCGCGCCGACCACCGCTGTCAGGGGTGTATTGGCCTCGGTGCCGCTACGGGCGCCACGTTCCCAGCCGGGAGCATGCGTCGTCAATGAAAAATGATAATAGTGGTCCCCCGTCTGTGCATATTCAGGTCCCTGGCCGTGACAGCTTCTGCGCGACGCCAGTAATATCGGCTGCAGTAATGTCCCGCGCGTCGCCAGTCCTGTGATATCCATGTAATCGAACGCCGCGGTCGACGTACTGAGTGTCAGGCCGGCCTCCGGACCGGACACGCCGATCCAGTCCTGCACGGAACGGGGATGGATATCCTTTGGGGTGTCCAGGTAGACCTGTCCCGCCGGATCCTTGAGCTCGTCCCTGCCCACTTCTACCATCCCGAAAGGCACTTCATACCCTATGTGGCCGCCGGAAATATTGACGGGCATAGCCATCCTGTATTCGCGGTACATAGTCCCGTCCCAATTTTTCAATGCAACGGCGATATCTATGCGTTTCAGTAATTTGTAGACCTTGATATCTTCTTCCACCACTACATTGCGAAACGGCTGACGCGAATGGAAGGTCGTATAAACATCGCCGTCTTCCGTCATCGTCCACCGGGTGTCATAATTGCCCGTCCTGTCGAAACCTTCCATGGTCGGCTGTTGTATGCTACCGAATTCCCCCGCGCCGGTACCGACAGACTTCAAGGTAAAGATCTCCCCGCCTGCAAAGGAGCTCCCATCGATATACGCTATCCCCGACGTCTTGTCTACGAGGCGGGTGATACCTCCTCTGCCAAGACGAATACTATAATAGCGGCCTTCGAAACTGTCGACGGCCTGCGCGGTTTTTACGGCGCCGGCTGGCTTGTCATCGCCCTTGAGGTACCAGGTGGCATAGCCGATGGATGGTACATCCTGTGCTACAAAGGTCAGCATGTCCAGCGGCACACCGGCTTCGCTCGTTTGCTGTACCCGTTGAGATGCGACTGCCTTGCCGGACGCATCATATACCTGCACGCTCCGTCCCTTGAAGGAGGCTGGCAGCCGGAATGTCACGGGGTCCGTACGCCGCCAGCTCAGGCTGTTGAAAACGACGACCGGCACGCCTTTTGCAGCCGGGGCGTCTACCCTGGCGGCTATCCTCCGCGTCGCATCGTTCAGAAGCTCATCGCCCTTTGCCCTGGCATATACATATTTCGATAAGAAAATATCATCGGTGGACTGTCCCTCCAATCCCCCCCATCCATGGTCGGGGTATATTTTAGCCATCCATGCATCGGTGAGGTCCGCCTGCGGGTAGGGAGCGTTGGCGCTGATCATCCTGTTGGCCGTCCAGAACGCCTCGGCCGCCGGCAGCAGTTTGTCGGCCTCCCTGCTTGCGGAAAGCGCCCAATGATGCGCCGGGCCATGTATATAGACCCACACGTTAGGCCGCTCCCCGCGGATGACGGGAATATGGGAAGAGGATGCTTTCACAGCGGTCAGGAACTTGTCGAAGGTGGCATATTGGAACTTTGGCAAGGTTACCGCAAGCTTTTGACCGGCCTCATTCTCGATGACGGAAATCCCATTCCATTGGTTGACAAAAGAATCCAAATACCGCACCGGTTGCTGGGGCCATCCAAACTCGTAGTTGAGCACGGCGGGCACGGCCTTCGGCCCATTGCGGTCATTGAACTGTTTCAGCCAGTACACCACCTCAGCGGCCATGGCGGCAATGCCGGCCGTATCCCGTTTCGCCAGAACATTGTAGAAATCGATATAGTGGCCGGGTGAATAGGCCGTGATGCCGGAGCCGTCAGGGCTCTGCCAGTCATAAAGGCCCATTCCGAATCTGCTGAAGAACATCCCGGTGACGCCGGCCTTCGACATCAGCTGCGGCATCTGTAGGCTGCGCGCGGGTACGTCGGAATTATAATAGGTCTGCGAATTGTAGCCAAAATTGTCCTTGAGCCATTTTTTGCCGAAATAAAACTGGCGCGCCAGCGATTCCCCGGCATACATGTCCTCGTATACCTGGGTATAGGCAGCGCCCACCAGCATCCTGCCCTGCCGCATATACATAGCCATCGTATCCTTCATCTCCGGATGCCGGCGGATATATTCCATGACAATGGACGATTGCTCGATGTCCATGTGGAATGCGGGTACTTGCCGCAGCCGGGCGATGTAAGGCGTTAGCCAGAGTGAATCCCGCATTATTTTGCATTTCTCGATAGAATTTATCCACGCCAGGTCCTCATGTGTGGTCACGGTGAGATATATGGAAGCTTGCCCTCCAGAGAGTTCGCTGGCTTCCCTGAGCAGCGCAAAGGTCTCATTGTTGACTTTCAAGGTTTGACCCGGCGGTGATTGGCCGAGGACCGGGGGTATTGCGAAACAAAATAGCAGAACCCATAGAATTGTCTTTTCATGTAAGTGCTTCATATACGATTATTTTACGCCCTGCACTCCGTCGAACTGTACGGTTTCGATACTGAACTTCTTTACAAATAGCCTGTCATTTGTTCCTGCAGGCGCAGGGTTATCTTCGATGATATTCGTTTTCGATAAATGATGAATCCCTTTGAACCAGCGCAGCGTCGTCACCGTGTCCTTCCCCTCCATATCGTAGCAGCGCAAAATGAACTTATCCTGGTCATCGCTTTTTTTGATCGTAGAGATGACGATATTATCCTTGTCTACGCCCGCGAAAGAATAGCGTTCGGGTAAAATGGCGTCCGAAACTTCCTTTCGGCTCCTGTCGTCCGGGATATGATCGACTATCAAGAGGGGACGGGCCGCCTGCTTGCCGTCCTGCCAGCCAGGATGCGTGTTCGTTTCATTGGAAAAAAAGGAGAAGGTAAAATGGTGGTCGCCTCGTTGAAGATACCAGTTTGCCAGCGGGCTTTCATTGCAGCTTCTCCGGGTGGCCAGGAGCAGCGGCTGCAAAACGGGTTTTGCGTTGGGACCGGTGGGGTCCACCCAGTCGAAGACAGCAACATCGGAGCTGATGGTGACAGAGCCCTTGTCATCGGCTGCTCCAAACCAGTCCTGGACCTCCCTTGGATGGATGTCTTTGCATGGCGTATTATAGATCTGCTCGGGCTTTGAGAACCCCGGCGCAAAAGGCAGTTCGGTCCTGCCTACCTCTACAACACCCATGGGCACCTCATAAGAAACCCGGGCGCTGTCCATTGCCAGCGGAAAAGCCATCCGGAATTCCCGGCTGCGTTCCCCGTTGAATCCGAGGATGTCCGCCTGGAAATCGATCCGTCTCGACATCGTATAAAAGATCACCCGTTGTCTGACCGTACAATTTCGCCACGGATGTACGGTTTCCAGCACCGTTCGAACAGGCCCATTCTCCAGCAGCGACCATGCCGTATTGTACTGGCCCATTTTTTCGAACCCTTCCATAGTGGGCTGCTGAACACTGGTGAACTCGCCGGCGCCATTGCCCACAGATTGAAGGGAGAAGACCTCTCCGGCCAGCAGCCTGCCGCGGGCTATCAACTCCCGCTGCTGTGCTTTGTCAAATATAGACTTAATACCGCCGCTCCCAAGCTCTATCTTATAAAATCTTGTATCCACCACATTGCCCGTTATATTGATGGGTAGTTTGTCTGCATCGTCCGTCTTGCCGGGTACAAGGTAATACGTGGCATATCCGATGGAAGGAACATCCCGGGCAATGAAGCAGATGGTCATCATGGCATTCGTCCCGCCGGCCGGCGAGGATATCACCTGGTACTCCACCTGCTTGCCCGTCTCATCTACAAGGCGAAACGCGTTGTCATAAATACCCTCGGTGTTTACCGTCGCCTCTACCGGGTCGCTACGTTTCCAGGACAAGGGATTGAAGACGACAATTGGCTTTCCTTCTCCTTTATATTTTATGTAATGGGCAATCACGTCCAACTGGCTGCGCAGGATGGAATCGCCCACGTGAGCAGCCATTACATAGTTGTCGGCAAAGATCTGGTCGGTGGTATCGCCGTGTTTGCCACCCCACCCATGATCTGGATAGATGGCATGCTGCCAGGCATCGTCGAAGGCATGCCGGGGATAGTCGGTAAATCGCCCCTTGATCGCCGCCGACACAGCGGAGAATTTCTCCGCGGCGGTGAGTAGCCTTGATGCCAGGCGCCCGGCCCTCACCGCCTTTTCATGGGTTGGGCCATGAATATAGAGCCAGAGATTGGGGTACTCGCCGCCAACGCTATCGATCTTACCGTGTCCATCGGCAAGGGCAGCTAATGCATCTGCTCCCGTAGCATAGGTTATCCGTGGCAGGTCCGATCGCCCTTCGCTCACCTCCTTGTTCCATTGCGCAAAATACGCGTCATAGTCCAGCGGCTCGGAGAAATCCTCAGAGCTGATGTAGATAAAATCGGGCGTCAGCGACCTGGACTTGTAATAGGTATTGAATGCAGCCAGTTTCCGGGTAAAGGCAGCAGTGCGCTGCGTCTCGCCCGCCGCATTCCTGATCACCCGCCCCGACTCCTCATATTGCCCGGGCGTCCAGCAGGTAATATAGCTTCCATCGGGACTGTACCATTTGTATACGCCGGGTTGGAACCTGCTGAACTGTAAATATTTTATGCCTGCTTTTGAAAATATTTGCGCTGTTTGCATGGACCTGCCGGGTACATCTTCCGACCATGCGCAGGTGAAACTGCCGCCGGGTATCAGCTTTTGCAGTTTCTTTTTGCCATAATACACTTCACGGATCAGCGCCTCCCCATCGTACAACCCTTCATAAGGCTGGTTATAGGTGGCGCCCCACTCCAGCCTGCCTTCCCGCGTGAACCGGGCTATCTCGGGCAGCCGCTCCGGATGCACGTCCAGGTATTCATAAAGATTCAGCGCATTCTCCATAGAGAATTTGAAATCCCTGCTCGCCGAGAGCCGCTTCAATGCGGGCGTGATCACATGGAGATCGCGAAACCTCCTGCAGCTGTCGGGAGTGTCCATCCAGGCTATATCCTGATGAGATGACGGCACGACATGTATCGTGCCGCCGGTGAAATAATCGTGTGACGGGTCCTGGCCGCGGCCGGCGCCGGGGGTTAGCACTACGGCGATGCATAGCAATGTCTCTACAAAACTTCTCATTTCAACAAGGGGTTGACTTCCACTTCGGACAGAGGAATGGGAAATTGAAGGTTGGCGCTTTGGAATGTTGCTCCGGACGGCAACACGAAACCAACCGCGTCCACAAAATTGCCATGCACGGCGTCGAAGATCTTGTGCGTACGTACGATGTCATACCATGCCTTGTTCTCTGCGCACAGCTCCCATATCCGCTCCTTCCACACGGCAGTGCGGAAGCCGGCCTGGCTCAGACCGGACAAGGGCGCCAATCCCGCCCGGGCCCGGATAGCGTTGACAGCTGTATACGCATCTGCGCCGGGGCTGCCGTCTGCTTCATTCTCTGCCTCGGCATACGTCAGCAGGACATCGGCATACCTTATTAGCGGGAAGTCCTTGCCGGACCTTGGCGCGCGGTCCAGGAGATTTTTATCGAAGAACTTATACAGGCTCCAGGGAAAGGTATATTTGACGCCGTCCACATTGATGGAATCGTAGAAAAATCCAAACTGCTGTCCCCGCAGATCCGCCGGATCATAGGATGCAAGGAAGCTGGTCTCGGGATAAAGCAACCCCATGTCATTGTTGACATACCCGTTCCGATTGAATGAGACGCCTTTAGGGTACAGCTCGATGGGCAAGATGTTGTTGACGATGTCAAGGCCAAAATTGATGCTGAAGATATTCTCTTCTTTATTGTCGAAGTCGGGATTGTTGAGTTTGTCGAACCATGTAAGCGACGCATCCGTCTGGAAGAGATGAAAATTCCCGTCGGTAATAACCTCTTTTGCCTTGTCGCGGGCGAGCGCAAACTTATCGGCCTCATTGACGGGGAATCCGGCCATGCTGAGATAGACTTTCGCCAGCAAGGCCTTCGCAGCGCCGGTGGAAACCCTGCCGTTGCCGTCGGGGGTAGACGGGAGTCCGCTGGATTCCGCATCCTGAAGATCGGGTACGATGGCCTGCTCGTAGATATCCTTGACGGGCGTCTTGCCGATAAGGCCGTCCGAAGACTGAGCGGTGGGCTTCAGCTTCAGCGGCACGTCCCCGAAAATGTTCACGAGCGTGTAATAATAATAGGCGCGGAGGAACTTCGCCTCGCCAATCATCGACTTCTTGACGGCATCGTCCATGGAGATATTGGGCACATTGGCAATGACGAGGTTGGCCGCCTCTATGCCCTCGTACGCCGAAGTGAACCACTGCTGCAGCAGCGGACTGGCGGAGTTCTGCCGCAGACTGTACACATTCGTGAGATCATTGCCTTCGGACACGGTCCGGAACTCGCCGGTCACCAGCTCTAGCATGGCGTAAGAATAGTTCCTGCCACCCCCGGTGAAGGGTGGGTAGAGGAAATAATAGATGCCGTTGACAGCCGACTGCGCATCCTGCTGTGTCTTGTAATACTGATTCGTCGTAATGACGGACTTGGGTGACTCTTCCAGCCACTTCTTACATCCGGAGAGGCCAAGTGCGATAAAGAGAATTGGGATAATATTTTTCATATGCAATATGTTTAGAAATTAGCAGTAAGACCTACCGTATAAGTGCGCGGTCTGGGTGATCCGTAGAATTCGATGCCTTGCGCGAACGATCCACCAAAAGTGCTGACCTCGGGATCGAACCCGCGATATTTGCTAAGAAGGAAGAAGTTTTGCACATTGGCGTACAAGCGCAGGCCCGCAAGGCCGAGGCGAACCGCTTGTTTTGCCGGCAGTGCGTAGCCGAGGTTGATACTCTTGCCCCGCACGAATGAGCCGTCTTCCACCCAACGGCTGTCCATAAAGAACGGCAAGTCCGTACCCCAGGGATCGATGTTGGCAAATCGCAGGGAAGGCACCATCGTATTCTGATGATCCGGCGTCCAGGCATCCTTGAGAATGGTGCCATAGCTGTTGGCGTAATATTGCCTGTCTTCCACCGTGAGCGTGGTAATATTCATCACCTTGTTGCCATGCCGTACCTGCACATCAGCACTTAGTGTCCAGTTCTTGTATCGCACGGTGGTGGTAAGGTCCAGTTCATATTTAGGGAACATATTACCCAGCACCATGGCATCGCTGTTGTCGAATACATGGTCGTTGTTGACATCCAGCCGTTTGATATCACCCGGCTTCTTGCCATATAGCGCGGCCTGTGCGGCTTCCTTGTCGCCCCAGGTGCCGATGCGCCTGAAGCCCCAGAAATTGCCGATTGGCTTTCCCACCTGCAGGATATTCGTCTCGCCTAAAAAATTCGGTCCCGGGAAAATGTCGGCATTCGTCGTGCCCAGCGCGAGGATCTTGTTGGTATTGCTGGAGAGTTGTGCTCCTAGGCTCCAGGCAAAATCATGGTTCCGGACGACGTCGCCGCTCACCGCCAGCTCGAAACCCGTATTCTGCAAGCTGCCAATATTGGTCGTCACAGAGGTATAACCGGTGACGGAGGAAATGGGTACATTCAGCAGCAAATTTGTGGTCTTCTTCTTATAATAATCCGCTGTTAGGCTGAGCCGGTTGTCCAATACCCGCAGGTCCAGGCCGATGTCCGTTTGTGCTGTTTGTTCCCATTTCAAGTTTGGATTCGGGACGCTTACGGGGCCTGTACCCTTGATTCTCTGGTCGTTCAGGCTGATCGTGTATACACCCACATTGCCGAGCGAGGAATAGGGGGCTATCTCGGAGTTGCCGGTGATCCCATAGCTGCCGCGCAGTTTCAGGAAAGAGATGAAATTATTATCGGCCAGGAACTTCTCCTTGGACACGATCCAGCCCAGGGCACCGGATGGGAAAAACGCGAACTTGGTGGCGTCCCCGAATTTGGACGAACCGTCGTATCTCCCGGTGAAGGTCACCAGGTACTTGTCCAGGTAGGCGTAGTTAACGCGCCCGTAATAGGAATTTAGCTTGTAGTTGCTGTATGCGGACTGCGGAGTGCCCTGGACAGCACCCGCGCTGAGGTTATTGTACTGGTAGTAGTCGGTGGAAAAGCCGGTGGCGCTGGCGGTGGCCGTCTCCTCTGTCGATTCCATCCAGCTGGTACCCAGCACGGCGTTCAGGTGATGACGCGATCCGAAATTCCTGTCATAGGTGAGATAATTTTCCGCCTGCCAGTAGACGGTCCTGGAATTGCCTACGCTGGCGGCGCCGCTGGTGGGAAGCCCGATATCCTCAAGGTCCTTGCCGACGTAGAGATTGTTCTTCGTCGACAATATTTGCGTGGAATAGGTCGTCTTGAATGTAAGCCCCGGGGCCAGACGCACATTCCCATAGAAGTTGGCCAACACCTGATCCGTCAGGTAAAGATTGACCATCTGATCCAGCTGTCGTACAGGGTTTTCCGCCGGATAGATCCCCGCCTTGCTGTGGCCGCCGGACCCATCGAAATTGTACCCGAACTGGTCCAGCCGGCTCCAATCCCCGTTAGGATATTTCACCGGGAAGATAGGCAGGAACTCCACCATCATGCGGGTGGCATTCTCGGCCCCCACGGCAAAATCGTCCACCCTGTTCGTCTTAATCTGATTATAGGCGATGTCCCCCCCGACTGTGAGCCACGAACGCAAGTTCATCTCGGTATTGTAACGGGCGGAGAATTTCTTGTAATAGGTATTGAGCAGGATGCCCTGGTCGTCCTGGTAGCCGACATACAGCCCGTTCTTCGACTTGTCGGTACCTTGCGTCATGGAAATATAATGACGATTCGACGTCACCGTACGCGTTGCCTCCTTTTGCCAGTCCGTATTATAGAGCGGATTGCCATTCGCGTCGAACAGGTCGGGGTAGTCCGCATGCAGATCGGGCAATGGTCCGCGGGCGGGATCATAGGCCCATGCGCGTTTGAACCACTCCAGCCAGCCTTTGGAATCGAGCATGTTCATGCGTCTTGCCAGCGTGTTCACGCTGACGCTGCCGTTGTAGGCAATGCCGAAATCGCCATTCTTTGCTTTCTTGGTAGTCACGATGATAACCCCATTCGCTCCGCGGGAACCATAAATGGCGGTAGAAGAGGCATCCTTCAATACATCCACGGATTCAATGTCGCTGGGATTCAGGGATTGAAAATCCGCGCCCACGATCCCGTCGATGACAAAGAGAGGGGCATTGGAGGCGGAGATGGAATTGAAACCGCGGAGGTTGACGCTCACTCCGCCGCCAGGACGTCCGCTGTTGCTGTATACGCTGAGTCCCGGAACCTTTCCGGACAAGGCTTCCAACGGATTGGAGGTGATCCTGTCCGCCAGGTCGGCGGCTTTCACAGAGGCCACGGCGCCGGTAACATCGGCCTTCTTTTGCGTACCATACCCGATGACGACTACATCATTGAGGACGCCGACCTGCGGCTGAAGCACGACACGCATCTCCATGCCGCTCCGTGCCTCCAACTTCTCCGTCGAATAACCCGTAATGGAAAAAACAAGGGTGGCTCCATCGGCAGCCTTGATGTGGAAGGCGCCGCGCTGGTCGCTGACGGCGCCAGCCTGGCTGCCCAGCACCTGAACGCTCACCCCCGGAATAGGCGCCCCGGCGCTGTCTGTGATAATACCATTCACCGTACGCGCTGTCTGCTGGCCGGATGCCGGCAGGACACCGATGAACAGGACACTCAAAAAGCAGAACGCTTTAATAAGAGCTAGGAAGAACCTGGATTCTCTTTTCATAATAGCAGTTGGTCGTTAAAAAATATTGTTAAGAAATATAGGAGTCAGGCGAGCTGGATAGAGGCTTGGATGAAGTCATGTTGAATTGAACGATACGAAGATATACCCAGCTGGAAGCGATATCTAAAACTCCATTAACAGCTATTGCAATTATTTTACTGTTTTGCACCTTGCCGGCCATCGAAAAGAAGAAAATACTTTTATGTGCTGGAGAATATTACTACTTTACATATTCAAACTGAGTGTTATGAAGGCGCAACTGATAGAAGTGGGATTGCAGAAAGAGCAGACGTTCTTTATCAAGCAGCTTGATTGCGATCATTTCAATACCCCTTTTCACTTCCATGAACTTTGTGAGCTGAATTTCGTTGTAGAAAGCTCGGGTAAACGGATTGTTGGCGACAATATCGCCAACTTTTCGTCGGGCGATCTGGTGCTAATGAGCTCCAACCTGCCTCATATCTGGTATAACGACCCGGATTATCTCAGGGACCCCAACCGGGGCACGGCAAAGGCCATCGTCACTTATTTCAATCCCAGCTTCCTTATACATCTCACCCACGAGGAACATTATAAGATCAAGATCACCCATCTGCTGGACAAAGCACGCAGGGGCATCCGGCTCCTGGGAGAATCACAGCGACAGGCTATTGATCGACTGCAACGCATCGTTCACAAGAAAGGTCTCGAAAAGGTGATCGACTTCCTCGATATCATTAATCTCTTCATCGAGACCACAGAATACGAATGTCTTGCTTCCATAGGCTATCAACATTCGTTCAACGAAAAGGATACCCGGCGAATGAGCACCGTCTATCAGTATCTCATCCAAAACTTCACGGAACCGATCACGTTGGCGGAGATCGCGGCTGTTGCCAATCTTTCTGCGCCGGCCTTTTGCAATTTTTTTAAGAAGCGGACGCAGAAATCGTTTTCCCGCTTCCTTAACGAATTGAGGGTGGGACACGCCTGCAAGCTCTTGCAAAATAATGAACTGTCCATTTCCGACGTGGGCTATCAGTCCGGTTACCACAATATGACGAATTTTAATAAGTTCTTCAAAGAGATCACCGGCAAGACGCCATCTCAATACCGGAAGGAGATCACTGATTCGCTGGCTGGTGCCGAAGAGGGAAAGCTCAGCTAGCCCGTCGAGGTCACTTGGGTAATGCAAATGCGCAGTAAGGGAACTGCACCAAAAAACCCCGCCGCCCGAAAGCGGCAGGGCCACACTTCAACCCGTCCGACTGCTCACTTCACCGAAATGTGTTTCGAGGGCGCTTGTTTGGCGGCTTCCGTTTTGGGAAGCAGCACTTTGAGCAACCCGTTTTCGTACGTGGCATCGATCTTTTCTTTGTTTACCCAGTCCGGCAAAGCAAAACTGCGGGAGAAAGAGGAATAACTGTATTCCTTGCGCGTATAGCGTTCGTCTTTCTCTTCCTTTTCTTCTTTGGTTTCCGCGCTGATCGTCAAGGTGCCGCCTTCCACGTCGATGTTGAAGTCATCCTTCTTCATCCCGGGCGCAGCGAGGCTGACCTCGTAGCGGTCCTTGTTCTCGGAAATATTTACGGCGGGTACGCTTATGGGGTTCAGGTTATTGAACAGTGATCCACCATTGGTGTCGAAGAACGACTCCCACGGACGGAAAAAATCGTTGAAGACGGACGGAAGGGATTCCCTTCTTTTGATGAGATCTTTGGTTGCCATAATTCCTCCTTGTTGTTGAATGTGATGTAATTGATTCACGATATAAAGGTAGGATGGCGGGCAGGCCGAAAAGAAGAACCTGCGTCAGTGCGCCTGCTGAATCTCGTCACGAGAAGCGACTTTGGCGGGCAGGGTGATGGTAAAAGTAGAGCCTGTTTCCGGCCGGCTTTCGACCGAGATGGTACCGCCCATGAGATCCAGGTATTTTTTGACGATACTGAGTCCCAGGCCGGTGCCGGATATCCCGGTGGTATTTTTGGCGCGGAAAAAACGTTCGAAGAGGTGTTCCTGTTCTTCCGGGGGGATACCGATGCCCTGATCCGCCACTGCAAAGATGACCAAGTCCCCGGCGAATTCCAGCCGAATCCGGACAAGGCTACCGCCGGGTGAATATTTGATCGCATTGCTCAGCAGGTTGTTCAGGATATTGCGCAGCAGTTGCTGATCCAAGAAAACCTCGCGTACGTTTCCCGAAACCTCGAGCGCCATTTGCTGACCGTCTTTGCATTCTTCCTCCATATCCTGTATGGCTTCTTCGGCCAGCTTCATAAGGTCCGTTCGAACCGGTTCATTTCGGACGACCCCTTCCTCGAGTTTTTCCAGTGAGAGAAAATCGTTGAGCAATTGTTTGAGATTGTTGACATTGGATTTGATCCGGTGCACATGCCGCAAGCGTTTGTCGATCGATGCGTCATCCTGGTATTTTTCGATGAGGTTTACGGAGCTGAGGATGACGCTCAGCGGGGTCTTGAACTCATGGCTGGCGAGCGTTACGAAACGGGATTTCATCTCGCTGAGCTCCCGTTCCCGGGCGAGCGCTTTGCTGAGGTCTTCCCGGACCGTCATCTGTACGGTGATATCCTTGGTAATCTTGATGAAGCCTGTGAGGTTGCCTTCATCATCCCGCATGGCTGTAAAGACCACGTCGGCATAAAAGGAAGATCCATCCTTGCGCTTGCGTAGTCCGATGCATTCGTAGCGGCCATCTTCTCCAGCTTTCCGGAGGTTATATGCCGGCTCCCCTTTCGCGTTGTCCTCGTCCGTGTAGAAAATCGAGATGGATCTGCCTAGGATCTCTTCCTGCCTGTACCCTTTGATCTGTTCGGCGCCCCGGTTCCAGCTCAGGATCATTCCGTCCTTGTCGACCATAAAGATGGCAAAGTCGGTAACATTATCGACGAGCAGGCCCACCAGGTCCCTGGATTCCCGAAGACCTTTTTCCGCCCTTTTCCGGCGGTTGAAATTGTAGAGAATGAGGTAGATGCTGGCGCATAAAAGCGTAAGTGACAATGCCAAAATGGCGAAAATGGCCTCTTTGAGCAATTTCCGGCTGGCGGTGTTGGCCGCTTCGCGGGACGTGAGCAGCCGCCCTTCTTCCATCTGCAGTCGTAATAACAATCCGCGAATGTTGTCGATAAGAAGACGATCGCGGGGGAGTGCTGTTCCGCCGGCGCTCGCCGTGAGCTTCTGCAGGCTATCAATCCGGCGTGTTTGCAGGGGGTTGTCCGCGATCAACAACTTCAATGTCTCTAAATTCGCCCGTAACGGGCCGATGCCCTCGTTCCCCGATTCGAAGCGATGCAAACTGGCCAGCGCCTCCTGATTTTCGGTAAGCACGCGGATGGTATGGTCCACACGCTCGGTGGTTTCGGTAAACATCTGGTTGTAGCGGATGGCAACGACGACCAGGCCCACGATGGCCGCGAGCAGGAGAGCCGATAACAGGATATATAATCTTCTGGCTACACGCATATTTACGCTCGCCCTGGAGGGCCGGCCTCCTAAAGATACGTCAAATGAGCAAGATCAACCCTCCGCTTGAGCGGCGTCATTCGCCGGCGATCTTCCGCGACGTAGCTTCGAAAAAAATTGCTCTATGGCCGTTTCAACCGCAACCAGGGGCGCGGGGTCGTCCGCCGAAGGCACCGAGATCAACCCTTCGCGGTGTTACACGCCATCGAAGGGCATATCCTCGGCTATGGAAATATAACTGCATTATATAAGCGTAAATGAAACCAGATTATATGAAAAAGAATGTTGGCAAATACGATCGGGCCCTCCGCCTGGTGCGCTGCCTGCCCCGCCAATCCAAAAGCTCCTTAAAACAGCTTCTATGAAACGGGAAGAATTGATGACGACTACGCACCGGCATATTACGCAATTGCGGCTGCTTTCGAAAAAAGTGGCCGCGGGTTTTTCCGTCGACGACATTCATGAGCTGCGCGTGGAGGCCAAGAAGCTTCGAGCCCTGCTGCGGCTTGCCGGGCCGGACGATCGCCGGTTTCCCAAGACATTTCGGCACATCTACAAGGCTGCCGGCGAGATCCGCAACCTGCAGCTGCTGCGCCGGCGTCTTACGGCCTTCCGGGCGGGTGAGCATATCCCGCTATCCGCGGATTTCTTTGTTCACCTCGACCAGCGGCTCCTGATGGCGAAACAGGAAACCCGCCGCCGGATCGAGACCGCGGGCAAGCTAAAGAAACTTTCGCGTCGAAGCATTTCCGGCTTCCCTCTGCGGCTTTCGGCATCGATGCAGGCTCATTTCGTCGATACCCGTATCCGGCTCTCGCACCCCGGCGAAGGCGATGTTGTCGCGCAGCTGCATGCGCTCCGTAAATCGCTGAAAGACCTGCTCTATGTATGGCCCTACCTGGACAATGCGGCGCGAAGACGCGCGGCCAGGCATTTCGGGCGATATCCCGTGATGAAAGAGCATGCCCGTCTGCTGGGCGATTTCCTGGACGTGGCTTTCCAGTTCCGGCTGCTCGACGACCGGAGTCTCTTCCCCGGCAACCTGGACCTCGGGATGCTGCATGAGCTGCACGAACGTTGGGCCACCCGGAAGGAGCGTCTCCTGCGCCAGCTCGACAAGGTCCTGCATGTGCGTTTTGAGCCGGTGGCGCCTGAACCTGTCATTAATCACGTCACGGCCTGACCCAGGTCAACGTTCAACCGGGTTCTTTGGGATAGTTTCACGAGATGAAGAAGCTTCTCCTCCTGCTGCTGCCGGCCATGATCGTGGGGCAAGCTATGACGGCCCAGGACGGCTGGCCGCGTTCCATTGTCGCTGCCGATGGCGGCATCATCCGCATCTTTGAGCTCCAGCCGGATTCGCTTTTCGACAACAATATCCGCTTCAGCGCAGCTTTTTCGATCACCGGGAAATACGGTGGTGAATCTATATATGGCTCTTTCGAGGCTTTTGGCGTCTTCGGGACCGACAAGAACAACCGCACGCTGACCATCGCCGGTGCGAATCTTTCCCGGCTGGATCTCTGTATCCCCAATGATCCGGCAGATAAAGCCGCACTCCGGGAGACCATCGAATGCGGGCTTCCCTCCATTGCACGTGAACTCTCGCTGGATCGTGTGATTGCGATGCTGGGGACAATGCCGAAGACACGTGATGCTTCACCGGATATCGACCATACCCCGCCACGCATCATCATGAGCACAAGGCCTTCGATGCTGGTCCTGATCGACGGCATACCCCGGTTCAAATGGAATAAAGATTATGGTCTAAAGGTGATCGCCAATAGTCCTAACACTATCCTGGAGTCCGTGGACGGGTGGTTCTACCTCTATGGCGGCCGTCATTGGTATATCGCTCCCATGCCCGAAGGGCCTTATCATCTTACTTATGAAACCTCGCCAGATCTAACGCGTGCGATGGCGGCAGTCGACGGCATTAACGGTCCGGATACCGAGCACACCGATACCCTGCGGGAAGGCCACGATATTATCGTCCAACCGATACTTTCGATGAAACCTGCCGAGCTCTTGCAAACAAAGGGCAGGCCGGTACTGGCGAGCATTGCCGGCACGCACCTCTGCTATGTTTCCAATACCAACGACGACATCTTCCTCGACAGTCTCGGGCATCGTTACTATACCCTGATCTCCGGCCGCTGGTTTATCGCAAGCGGGCTTAGCGGGCCCTGGCGCTATATCGACGCCGACTCGCTGCCCCAAGATTTTGCCCGCATCCCTGAAGGATCGGCCGTAGACCGTGTCCTCGCTTGCGTACCCGGCACGTCCGCAGCACGCGAAGCGATCATCGAGGCATTTATACCGCAAACCGGCCTTATCGACAGGCATACCGCCACTACGCATGTGCCCTATGACGGCGCGCCGAAATTTGCGCCGATCCGTGGCACCAGTCTCGAATATGCGATCAACACTCCGGTTACCGTGCTGCGGACCGGTGAGACGTATTATTGTGCCGACGAGGGCGCATGGTTTTACGCCGGTTCGGCCGAGGGTCCCTGGACCCCTGCTACACGCCGTCCGCCAGGGGTGGATCTTATCCCGCCGGATTATCCGGTGTATAATTGCAAATATGTTTATATCTATAGTGAGGACAAGGACTATATCGTCACCGGCTATACGGCCGGCTATCTGGGTTCCTATTTAGACGGACATACGTTGGTCTATGGCACCGGCTATTATATTCCGGGTTACCCGGGCAATGTGTGCATCCCCCGGCCCTGGACCTATGGTTTCAATATGTGGTACAATCCGTGGTATGGCTGGAGCCTGGGTTATGATTGCAGCCTGGACTGGCTCAACACCTCCACCGGCTGGGGACAGGGTTACTGGAGCGACGGCTGGTGGGGACCCCGCGGTTATCGCCCGCCGTATATCTGGCATCACTTCTCCGGCCATGGCCTCTACGAAAAGGATATCCGGCGCGTCGCCGGCAGCAGCTATAACAATAATCTATATACGCTGCGATCGGACGTTGCAGGCCGCATCGAGACCGAAGAAATCCTCACCGATGGCACAGGCCAGGTGTTCCGATCCACCGGCGATGGCGGCTGGCTCCGCCGCACCGGCGATCATTGGAGTTCCGTCGCTGTAGCGGAAAACGACACTCTGCTTCGGCTTCGGGCTATCGAGCGCAGCCGGCAACGCGGAACGATGCGGATGTTGAATTTTCTGATAGCCAACGGCGGCTCCGCCGCCGCCGGTGTGAGACTCACTTCACCTTTTCAATTGCCAAGTTATGTCCGGTCAAAAAAATAGACGGTCGACCGACCAGTCGAAAAATCAGGCCTGGCCGCCGAAGCGCCGCCCGAACCACCATCCGCCCGGCAAAGATCCCGGCGGCGGATGGCGTTTTTATCTCAGGTGGTTCCTGCTACCTCTGGGGCTCTTCGTCTTTCTTTGGGTTACCGGCGTGTTCAACGGGTCCAACTTGCAACAGATCAGCTGGGACCAGTTCGAAAGGAATATTCTCGACCACCAGGCCGCGGACAGCATCGAGATCATCAACAACGCCGATGCGGAGATCTATATCCGCCCGGCCTTTGCGGACAGCTCGTGGTTCCAGCCGGTGATGAAACCCGCAGGAGCCAAAGCTGCCATCCCCGGTCCGCAGTATATCGTGCATATCGGTTCGCCGGACCTGCTGATGCACAAGCTCGACGAGACCCAGCATGATCTTCCTGCGGATCGCCGCACCCGCGTCAATTTCGTAAAACGGAGCAGTCCCTGGTCCGGTGTGCTGGGGTGGTTGATCCCCCTGGCCGGGATCGTTCTCTTCATCCGGCTCGCCGGTTCCGGCGGTGTGGGGGGAATGGGCGGGGTTGGGGGTACAAACCCTTTTGGTTTCAGCAAGTCGACGGCGGTACTGCAAACTGCGGAAAATAAAAGCACCGTGACCTTCAACGATGTGGCGGGGCTCAGGGAGGCAAAGGAAGAGGTGGCCGAGATCGTCGACTTCCTGCGTGATCCTTCGATCTATACGCGGCTGGGCGCCAAGATACCCCGCGGGGTGATGCTCGTGGGGCCACCCGGCACGGGCAAAACGCTGCTGGCCAAAGCGGTGGCCGGCGAAGCCGATGTTCCCTTTTTCTCGCTCTCGGGGAGTGAATTCGTGGAGATGTTCGTAGGCGTCGGCGCGTCGCGGGTCCGGGACCTTTTTCGCCAGGCTAAGCAACAGGCGCCGGCGATCATCTTTATCGACGAGATCGATGCCGTGGGCCGGTCGCGCAGTCAAAACGCTTTCTATTCCGGTTCCAATGACGAGCGGGAAAGCACCCTCAACCAGCTGCTCACGGAGATGGACGGCTTTGGCAGCAACAGCGGCGTGATCGTGCTCGCAGCCACTAACCGTGGTGACATGCTCGACCCGGCATTGCTCAGGCCCGGCAGGTTCGACCGGCATATCTATCTTGAACTGCCGGATCTCGTCGAACGCGAGGAGATCTTCCACGTCTATCTGAAAGCCCTGACGCTTACGGCCCCTATCGACGCTCATTTCCTGGCGGCGCAAACACCCGGCTTTTCCGGCGCCGACATCGCCAATATCTGTAACGAATCGGCTTTGTTCGCCGCCCGTCGAAAAAGCACCGGCGTGGAGAAAAAGGACTTTCTCGATGCCATCGACCGCATCGTGGCTGGCCTCGAGAAAAAGAGCCGCATCATCTCGCCTGCTGAAAAGAAGATCATCGCCGTTCACGAGGCGGGGCATGCCGTCGTGAGCTGGTATCTGCAGCTGGTGGACCCGCTGATCAAGGTTTCGGTGATCCCCCGCGGCCGTTCACTTGGCGCGGCCTGGTACCTGCCCGAGGAAAAACAGATCCGCACGGCCGAGGCCTTCCGCGAAAATCTTTGCGCCGCACTGGGTGGCCGGGCAGCGGAGGAGCTGGTCTTCGGCGAGATCTCTTCCGGCGCGCTCGACGACCTCGAAAAGGTGACCAAGGAAGCCTACCGCATGGTGGCCTATTATGGTTTCGATAAAAAGCTAGGCAATGTGAGCTTCTACGATTCCGCCGGGTCTTCCGAAGCGGCTTTTCAGAAACCCTACAGCGAAGCGACCGGCAGGCTCATCGACGAAGAGGTACGGCAGCTCGTCACCGCCGCGTATTCCGAGGCGCTAGCGCTGTTGGGTGCGCACCGGGGCCAGCTCGAGGCGCTTGCGGGCATGCTGCTGAAGAAGGAGGTGGTGTTCAAGGAGGATCTCGATACGATATTGGGTGCGCGGGAGCCGCGGGCTGTTCTCATATCGGACCAGAAAGAGGAGTCGAAATCGATGGCGTCATCCATACTTTCTTAAAAGGCATTTTTTTCAGGAACATAAACGACACTATATCAAAAGCCGAACAGCCTTAGCGGCAGTCATATTGGATCGTAGCCTGGTTGAAACTCAAATCGCCGTAGAAACCGTCTATTAATTCTGCACGGGTCTCACCTATAACCTCGATCGTCACCGGCAGACCAAGCCGATCGTACCGGTAGGTTGCGGTCAGGGGATTGTTCACACTATAGTCAAGGGAGAGGAACTGCCAGAGCTTGTTCGTGCGACGGAAGTTGATCTTGTCGTCATAGGTCCGGCCGGTGAGGTTCCCGTTCGCATCATAGGAAAAATTAAAGGTAACGAGGTTTCCGGCGTCCTGGGTGAACTTCAACGAGATGAGCCGGTCGTAGGCGTCGTAGCTATAATAGAAGATACGAACCCCGGCGAAGCCCGATACTGGATGCCCATCGACAACGGAGGGAAAGACATAGAGAGAGTCTTCGGCAATCCTGCCCTTGTTGTCATAAAAGAACCGGTGCCAGGTTTCCGGAAACGGACTGCTGGCAAGATCGACACCGTATACATCGACCTGGTCCGTAAGGCGATGGCGGGTGTCGTACCGCCAAAGGAAGTTGGGAAAGCCGGTAGTGGCATGCGAGCGGATAGCGCTCACGGGGTTGCCGTAGGCATCGTAGCTAAACATGGCCGAGTCCAGCGGCTCGTAGGTTGCCGTGTAAATGATCTTCTGGATCCGGCAGGCCTGTGCGATCTCCTGGGTGGCGAGCTCATCGAGGGCTTTTTTGCAACCGGGAAGAACGATCGCCACCACGATCGTCAAAAGACTGGCGGAGAAATAAAGCTTTCTTTTCATAAAACTGTGTTTTTAGTGATCTATTCGTGTTTTTTTATCAGCAGGTTCTTTACGAGCTGGGTCAACAGAATGTAGCAGAGCAATATTCCCGCGAGGATAGGCCAATACAGGAGAGGCAGCGGGACGAATCCCAGGGCCGGGGCCAGGGGTGAGACGGTGAGCCAGGCGCCGATGCCGACGATGGCCAGGGAGCTTGTCATGAGCTGCCAGGACGCGCGGCTTTCCAGGAACGGGATCTTGTTCGTACGGATCACATGGATGATGAGGGTCTGGGTAAATATCGATTCTATGAACCAGCCGGTATGGAATAGCGCCTCGTTGTTCCCGGCATGGAAAACGCGGAGGAGGATGAAAAAGGTGACATAATCGAAGATAGAGCTAATGGGACCGATAAAGAGTATAAAACGCTGCAGCTCGGAAATGCTCCATTTTCGCGGCTTGATAAGCCAGTCGTGATCGACCTTGTCCGTAGGTATGGTGGTCTGGGAGAAGTCGTACAACAGGTTGTTCGTCAGCACCTGGATCGGCAACATAGGCAGGAAAGGGAGAAAGGCGCTGGCACCGACGACGCTGAACATATTGCCGAAATTGGAGCTGGCGGCCATCTTGATGTATTTGACAATGTTGCCGAAGACGCTCCGGCCTTCGGCGACGCCTTGCTCCAGCACGAGCAGGCTGTTTTCGAGGAGGATGATATCGGAAGACTCTTTGGCGACGTCGACCGCGCTGTCTACGGAAATACCGATGTCGGCGGCTTTCAAGGCCGGGGCGTCGTTGATCCCATCGCCCAGGAATCCCGTGACATGGCCGCCACGCTGGAGTGCCTGGATGATTCGCTTTTTTTGGTCGGGTACCAGGCGGGCGAAGATATTGTAGTGTGGTGCAGCGGCCATCAGTTCGTCATCGCCGAGGCGCTCGATATCGGGGCCGAGAAGAATTTTGCCGGTTGCCATGCCCACTTGGTCACACACGTAGGAGGTGATCGATTCGTTATCGCCGGTGAGTATCTTCACGTCTATGTTCAGCTTCTGCAGTTTGGCGAGCGCTTCCTGCGCCGACTCCTTGGGCGGATCGAAAAAAGAAAGGAAGCCCAGCAGGACCAGGCCATTTTCATCCGTGGCCAGATAGGTGGCTTTTTGTTGGCTCGTGTCCATCTTCCGATAAGCCAGCGCGACCACCCGGAAACCTTTGGCGTTAAGCTCGTGGACAAGGTCGAGACATTCCCTATGGTCATTTTCGCTCAATGGGCTGATGTCACCATCGACGTCCAGCGAGGTGGCGATCCCGAGCATTCCTTCTACTGCGCCCTTGCAAATAAGCAAATGCTGCCCGGCGCTGTCTCTTACGACGACGGACATCCGTTTCCGCTCGAAGTCGAAGGGAATCTCGTCGATCTTTTCGTAGCATGCTTTTATGTTCATGCCCTTCATCAGCTCCTCGTGTTCGAGCACCGCATCGTCGAGGAGGTTTTTCAGCCCGGTGTGGTAATAACTGTTGAGATAGCCGTAGTCCAGCACCTTTTCGCTCTCGCGTCCCTTGACGTCCAGATGTTGTTCCAGGACGATCTTTCCGCGGGTGATGGTTCCCGTTTTATCCGTGCAGAGCACGTCCATCGCGCCAAAATTCTGTATCGCATTCAGGCGTTTGACGATCACCTTTTTCCGGGACATGGCCAGGGCTCCTTTTGCCAGGTTGACGCTGACGATCATAGGCAGCATTTCGGGTGTGAGTCCCACGGCAACGGCGAGCGCGAAAAGGAAGGCTTCGAGCCAATGGTGTCTTGAAAACCCATTGATGAGAAAAACGGCGGGTACCATGACGAGAATGAACCTGATCATGAGCCAGGTGAAGCGGTTGATGCCTTTGTCGAAACTGGTAGGCGTGCGCTCGCCCACTATGCTGAACGCCAGGCCACCGAAATAAGTGCAGTTGCCGGTGTGCAGGACGAGGGCTGTGCCCGTACCGCTGACGACATTGGTACCGAGAAAACATGCATTGGATCGTTCCAGCGGGCTGTCGCCGGTCACGGTCTGGCCGGGACCTGTTTTTTCGACGGGCAGGGATTCGCCGGTGAGCGAGGCCTGGTTAATATAGAGGTCCTTGCAGGTCAGGATCTGGATATCCGCCGGCACCATGTCTCCCGCGCTGAGGACGACGACATCTCCGGGTACCAGGAGCTTTAAGGGAAGTTCGGTTTGTCGTCCGTCCCTGATGACGGTCGCATGGGTGCTCACCATGGCCTTGAGCTTTTGGGCGGCCTTGTCGGCGCGCATTTCCTGGAAATAGCGAAGCACGATGCCGAGTATGACCATGACCAGGATCACGGTGGCGGCCCTGAGATCGCCGGTGAGCCATGATACGAGGGCAAGGATGGACAGTAAGATGACAAGCGGATTTTTCAGGTGGCTCCAAAGACGGCGAAAGGGCGGGATGGGCCGTTCCCGCGCAATTTCATTGAAGCCATATTGGGTGATACGCGCTTCGGCTTCTTCCGATGAAAGGCCTCTGGGAATCCCGGCTGGGCGGTTGAGTATAGGAGCCTCTTGGGTAGCTGTGAGCATGGGATGGTAAACTGATTTCTACAAAAAATTAGCACTCTTGTGTGCTATTCCACATGATCGGGGTCATGGTGGGACATGAACTTTACAACCGTTATCTTTGATCCATGCATTTGTATAACGCCCTCGCCATCCTGACAGTGCTGGCAGCTGTTTTCGGCTATATCAATCACCGGTATATCCGGCTACCGGACACCATCGGGGTCATGCTCATCTCGACGGTGGCCTCGCTGGCCATCATCGCCATCGGCTACATCCAGCCCAAGGTCTTCCAGGGCATCACAACGTTTATACGCAGCATCGATTTTTATACCATACTCGTGCGGGTTATGCTGAGCTTCCTGCTTTTCGCCGGCGCCATCCATTTGGATGCCAATGAGCTCCGAAGGCTTCGGGTTCCGATCCTTACCTTCTCGACGCTTAGCGTTTTGCTTTCTACCGCATTTATCGGGATCATGCTTTATATCCTTTGTCCGCTTTTCAACGAACCTCTTCCTCTGGTCTATTGCCTGCTTTTCGGCGCCCTGATCTCCCCTACGGATCCGATTGCCGTGCTGAGTATCCTGCGCAAAGCCGGCATCCCGAGATCACTGGAGGTAAAGATCACCGGCGAATCGCTTTTTAACGACGGCGTGGCGATCGTCCTTTTCTTGTGTATCTACGAGTTGGCGATTTCGGGCAGCGGCGATCTACGGGCAATGCATGTGCTCGGCCTGTTCCTAAGGCAGGCGGGCGGCGGGGTGGCCCTCGGCCTAGCGCTTGGCTATACGGGCTTTCTTCTGCTTCGGAGCATCGATTATTACCAGGTCGAAGTAATGATCACGTTAGCTATCGTCATGGGAGGCTCGATGCTCGCCGGGATGCTCGATGTCAGCGGTCCGCTGGCCATGGTAATTGCCGGCCTTATTACGGGGAATAAAAGCCGGCGTTTTGGCATGAGTGACCTAACCAGGGACTACCTGGACAAATTCTGGGGGTTGGTAGATAATATGCTCAACGCCGTACTTTTTCTCTTGCTAGGCTTCGAGATGCTGGTGATCCCTTTTCGACCATCGTGGCTTTTGCTTGGTTGCATCGCTATCGCGGTAGTCCTTATTGCCCGATGGCTTTCCGTTTGGCTTCCCATCCAATGGTTACGATTGAGAACCGGCTTCCAGAAGAATACGGTGGGCATCCTTACCTGGGGAGGGCTTCGCGGCGGCCTCTCGGTCGCGTTAGCACTCTCTCTGCCGGATGGGCTGCACGGCGATATGTTCCTGGTGATCACCTATATCATCGTCCTTTTTTCGATCGTGGTACAGGGGCTTACCATCGGCCGGTTTGCGGCTTCGTCAAGAAAACAGGTCATGCATGCGCAATAAACACGGGGATCTTATGTTCGCTAATCACCTGTTCCGCAAAACTGTGTTTCGCCAGATAGGAGAAGGGCGAACGGCCATAGGAACCGGTAACGAGCAGCACATCCTTCTTTGCCCCGATCCAGGTGGAGAAATAGTGCGATGCTTTGAAATGCAGCTTTGAGAAACCCATGGCATCGAAGTGCTGCCGGGTATATTGCCGCAGCCGGTCGAGATCGGGAATGTTGTCCTCCGGTTCGTCGCGGACATAGAGCATTTCGGTGGGAAGATCGGTCATCTGCGGGAACAGGTAGCAAAATTGTTTGATCGCGAAAAGACTCTCTTTGCTGCCGTCGTAGGCCATGAACACGCGTTCACATTGTTTGTAATCCTCCGGGATGATCACTACGGGGCATTCGGCGCTGTAAAGGGCCTCGCGAAGATAGACATTGGGCTGGCGCAGGTTGATGTCCGCATAGAAAAGTTCACCGCTCAATACCAGCACATCGGCAAACCGGCTTTCCCCGACGAGGATGTCTTTGTCCCACTGTCCGTCGTGGGCATGCACCTGGTAGCGGATATGGTGTTGCTCGCATTGCCGGGAAAACGAGGATCTGTTAGCGGCCATGACCTCGTGTTCCCGCTCCCTGAGGCGGTCATAGGGCGCCTGGACCACGATTTGGCTAACGGTTACCATGGCATCGACGTCTATGGGATTGAAGAACAGTCCCAGCACGTGTACCTGCTCCTGCTGTTGCATGGAGCGCAGGAAATTGAAAGCGCCTTGCGGAAACTCCTTACCCGCGCAGACGAAAAGTACTTGTTTGCTCATATGAGTTCCCTCCCATGATCGTTTTGTTGTTTTAAGTTCCAGTCCCGGGTCATCCGCGTCCCGATCCAGAAATTGCCGCTTTTACGAAATACCTGTACTGTATTCCCGAATACCTGCTGAAGCGCGGTCTCCAGCTCGCTCACCTTCGTCGCATCTGTAATATTGAGCTCTTCCTGAAGCAGATGTCTCGCTCTCGTGCGCAGGATGTCGTAGTCGGGTCCCTCGAGATCCGCCGCGTCGGGCCGGATGTTACCGTTCTTTTCGAATTCGATCTTCAGGAACGGATAGATCCTATTGAATTCGTTTTCCACTACCCTGACAAATTGCCGCTCGACATGCGCTTTCATAATATATGCTCCCATAACAAAAGTATTTCTTGCTCCACAATAAGGCATGACGAAGAACAGCACGAGGCATGATCTTCGTCATGCGGTTTCAGATCGCCAGTTTTTCATGGCATTTTGCCGCCGCATGCACCCCGGTATCCGCATCGGCGATCTGCATCACCACGCGTCCTTCCAGCTCACCGCGGCGCATCCTGGCAAAGATCTCGTTGATATTTTCCAGCCGGGCCGTATGCACGGTCGCCCTGACCTTGCCGGCCACGGCAAAATCGATGGCTTCCTGCAGGTCCTGGCGGGTGCCTACGATCGAACCGCGTACCGTATACCGGTTGAGCACGGTGTCGAAGATGGGCAGGTCGAAGCCGCCGGGCGGCAGGCCATTGAGGCTGATGACTCCCTTGCGGCGCAGCGCGGACAGGCCCTGTTTGAAGGCAATGGGCGAGACCGCCGTGACCAGCACGCCGTGCATGCCGCCGACCGTCCTTTTGAGGAAAACGCCGGGGTCTTGTTTCTTTGCATTCACAACAAGACTCGCGCCCAGGGCCCGCGCCAGCTCCAGCTTTTCATCCGACACATCGATCGCCGCTACCTGCAGACCCATGGCCTTTGCATATTGTACTGCAAGATGGCCTAGTCCCCCAATCCCGGATATCGCGACCCACTGCCCGGGACGGGCCTCCGTTTCCTTGAGACCTTTGTAGACCGTAACCCCGGCACAAATGATGGGCGCCATCTCGACAAAATCGATCCCCGACGGGAACCGCGCGACATAACGCGCATCGGCGAGTACGTACTCGGCATAACCGCCGTCGACGCTATAGCCGCCGTTTTGTTGTTGCTCGCAAAGGGTCTCCCAACCCGTGATACAGTACTCGCAGCAGCCGCAGGCGCTATACAACCAGGGCACGCCGACGATATCGCCTTCTTTCACATTTTTTACCTCCTGGCCTACCGCCGCTACATAGCCGATGGCCTCATGGCCCGGGATCAGCGGAAGTTTGGGCTTTACAGGCCAGTCGCCGCTTACGGCGTGCAGATCGGTGTGGCAAACACCGCTGGCGATCACTTTGACGACGATCTGATGCAATCCGGGCTCTTTGACCGGCATCTCTTCTATTTTAAGCGGCTCGCCGAACGCATGTACGACGGCCGCTTTCATTTTTTTGGGTAACATTTGATCTTTTTTAAGTGCGTTTATCAAAAGGCGATGGAAGCTTCCGCACACCAGCCGTAGAATTTACCACCGTTAAGAATATTGTTGGCGGGATAGCCCATATACACCTGGCTGACATACTCGAGCTTGAGCATCACGTTGTGGGTCAGGAACCAGCCGGCAGATGCGGCTTCGCGTTCGATGGTCACCTTGTTCGCATATCCCTGGAGGGCGGCATTTACGTTATTGTAGCGGAATCCCACCCAAAAATTCTCGTTGTGGGTGAAGCGATAGATCACGTCGAAGGCATATTGGGTGGCCTGGCGCTGGGTCTTTTCCGTAGCTGTGCGGCCTTTCGCATTCTCATAAGTACCGAAGAGCTCGAGCCCCTTGTATTTCAGAAAGGCGTTGCTCATAAACGTATTTACTTCCTCGCTGAAGCCGGGGTTAAGCCGGCCGGAGAAGGGGTTGTAGTCATTCGCATTGCTGAGTGTCGTGCCCTTGGCAATCGCAGCGTTCGACATTACGTCATAATAGTGGGAACCGGTACGATCACCGCCGAAAAGCGTGTTGCTGTTGGCGCTCTTATCGACATAAAAGCTCTGGCTTATTCTCAGCCGCAGATCTTCGGTGAGCTGTTTGTCGTAACCGATCTTCCCATGGAAGGCCGCGTCATATTTGTTGATCTTACCGGTGGCGGAGTCGACCTTCGTAGACGAAAGGATCGTCGGATCCAGCTCGCCGTTTGTCACGCCGCCGAGGGCGAACAGCCCGCTTTTGTGATGGTAGATGACCTCGCCGCCGATCTCGGTTGCGAACTCATCCATGATGTAGTTCTCGACAAAAGGATTGTAGATGGTGCTCCCGCCGTCCGTCCGGCGAAATACCTGATCGCCGTAGTTGACATCGAACTGTCCTACTTTGATGGTCAGGCTTTTCATCAGGTTATCGACGAAGGCGCTGTGCAGGAAGAGCAGCTTATCGAATTGGATATAGCCGCCTTTGACCCAGACGTCTTCGTGGTGCCGGGAGGCGAGGTACGTAGTCAGGTTAACCCGGATACCATCCGCCAGCTGGGCGTCGATGTTCAGGTTGGCCATGGCCAGGTCGAAACCCGGCGTGAGCGATTCCAGGCTGTTGACGTTGCCAGTGTACCCATTCTGGTTCATGGCCGACGCCGTATTCTTGTCATTTAAGTTCTGAAAGGTCTCTTCGAAGCTGCCGCCCACCTTTACGTGGAGCTTCTGGAAGCCGGTCGAATCGTTTTTGGTGGTTTCGAATACATTAAGACCGGTTTTGTCATTGGGACGATAGTATTGCATCGCGCCCTGCTGTGCGGCCGCATTAAGGCCGAGGGCCAGCAAAATGATCGTAAAGAAATGTAGCTTTTTCATTGTCAATTTTTTTTATTGTTTGAAATAGTTTGGTTGATGAAGTCTGTTTTAAAATGTATGGTGATATCGGGTGCCGCGCGCATCGTTCCGAAGAAGGCGGTGGGCGGACGCACGCCGAAATCCGTCATATTGAGGTTCTCATAGCCTTCGAACTCCAGTTTTCCCTGGCTGATCACGCAGGTCCTGACCTGCATGATCACCGGCCTGACTACGCCTGCCAGCGACAGCCATCCTTTTACGGGAATGGTGGTCTGACAGTTTTTTACGGGCGTGAGCCGCTGCGGAATAGTCAGCGTGAAAAGGATCTCCGCAAAGGAGCCGGCCTTGAGCGCGTCATAGGTCTTGTTATCCATTACCTTGCCCATATCGCTTTTGATCGACAGCGCGTCCATGCAGATATGCATGGAAGTGAGGCCGATGCTCCCGTCCGCGTTCACCTGCGCCTGCATGAAGCCGGTGACCTTGCCGACCGTCTCTTTCCAGTCCCGTACATTCGAAGTGCCGTCGATCGTCACCGCGTATCCATCGGAGAGCACGAACATGTCGTGCACCGGTTCGGCGGCAGCGGCCAGGATCAGAACAGGAAGCAGGATGAGCATTGACGGTTTCATTGTGGACATTTTGCCGGATGATCAGGCGCGTTTTAGGATCAGGTTGAAGGAAAGGGTGATGTCATTGCCCGTTTTGATCCTGCCCAGCATAAAGGTGGGCGGATCGATGCTGAAGTCCTTCATGCTGATCTTCTCCGATCCGGATACAGTCATGGTGTTGTCACTATTAGGCTTACATACCGCTTTGATCTGTGCGTCGCGGGTAGTTCCGGCGATGGTGAGTTTCCCCGTGCAGATAACGTTGCTGCCGCCGCCGGCGGCGGGTGTAAGGGTCACCGAGGTCAGCGTATAGCTGATCACCGGGTCTATGTCGCTCCTGAGGGCTTTATAGGCATTGTTGTCCATTCCTGTGTGCTCGCTTTTGAGCGCGCTCACGGGCGTGGAGAAGCTGAGGCTGGTGAGCCCGCTAATCTGGCCGGCAGGGTTGAAACTGAAGTTGGCCGAGCAATCCGCTTTTACGGATTTCATCGTCCAATCGTGTAAGGTAGATGTGCCGCTGATCAAAAGGTCTACCGAGGTGCCGCTGTATTTGACTTGTGCACCGGCAAGAAGACAAAGGAGTTGCAGGGAGAAAAGCAGGGTAACTCTCCTTGCTCTTCCCGGGTTGATTTGGGAATACATGTCGATTGATTTAATTGAAAAAGGATATGTCTGTAATGCGATGTAAAATTAGCCGCCGGGGATTGGGCCGGGCATGACCTTCGTCAACGATCCGACTGATCTTTCGCAGGTATGTTGTAATGTCGATAGAATGACTCCTCCACCCGCCACATGAAATATTCCTTGAAAACGTCACCCAACACGAACAGCAGGATGACGATAGTAGTCAGCACCGGCAACCACAGGTCCAGCTTCCTGGCCCGTAACGAGGCGCCGGTGTAGCATCTATCAGCGCCGTGATAATAGTCACGCTTTCTATAAATACCGTGAAAGAACTTTACAGTATATAAAACATATATCTCATGGACCACAAAATATCCTCCCAATGGATGGGCAAGATGCAATTCAACGCCCTAGTTAACGGACACACGATTGTCATGGATGGCCCCGAAAAGGTCGGCGGCGAAGACAACGGTCCCATTCCCAAACCCCTTGTCCTGACAGCGCTGAGCGGCTGTACCGGCATGGACGTAATCGCCTTCCTCCGGAAAGACCATAAAGAAGTAAAAGACTTGGAAGTCAACGTCAGCGGCGAGCTCTCCAAAGGCCACCCGTTACAATATGTCTCGGTCCATCTCGACTACATCTTCGACGGCCCGCCGGAACACCAGGACGCCGCATTGCAAGCGGTGACCCTTTCCCAGGAAAAATACTGCGGCGTCAGCGACATGCTCAAAAAGATCATGCCCGTCACCTGGATCGTCATCTACAACGGGAAAACCATTTTCTCCAACCAACCGAAAACCGCAGAAGCATCGCCCTACTAACCACCTTCCGGCGCCTGAGCAAAATCACAACCGATGAAAGCTATAAACAAAATGCTAGACCCGATCCGTCCCGCCGGTACCCAACCGCACGATCTCGATTACATTCCGCTCCATCCGGATGTCTCCCCTGTCCGTAAACTTTTTCAACAACCGGGAAACGACCTCCCGTGAAGAATTCAGGTCCGCAGCGATGTCGGTGGCGGAGACCGAAAGACTGCCCGACTTCAAGGTTTCCATTTGCCTGCGCAGGTAGAACAGCAGGCGTTCATCCATATTACGGAACGCGATATGGTCGATCGTGGACAATAACTCGTCAAAACGCGCCCGGTAGCTCTCCAGCACGAAGTGGTACCAACTTCTGAATTCCATCCCCCACCGGTCCATCGACTCTAAGGGGATAGACAACGCCTCGGTATCCGCCATTGCGCGGGCCTTGACCTGGCTCGCCTCCCGGCGTGACGCCGCGATCATCGACAACGCGCACGCCTGCCCGGGCTGGAGGTAATACATAAAGAACTCATTGCCTTGCTCGTCCTCCCGGTAAATCTTTACCAGTCCGTCCAGTACGAGCAACGTCGACCGGAAGTGCTGCCCGGTCTTCACCAGCGATTCCCCTTCCCGAAAATACCGTATATCGGCCGTCCTTGCCATCTCGGCAACCAACCCCTGTTCAAAAGAAGGAAACTCCTCGCGGATGCGCTGCTCGTCTACCATGGCGACTATTTGTACAAATTTACGACCTACCGGCAAATAATCGCCCCCTTGTGACTATTGTCACGCTCGGAGCCGTTCCGGCAAAATAGCTTTGCTACAACGACAAAAAATATACGATGTCAACCATCCTCCACCGGCTCTTTGGGCCGTCCGAAGACCTGAAAGCAATTTACCAGCATGGCGCAATCGTCCTGGACGTCCGCACCTCCAATGAATTTCGCAGCGGGCACATCGAAGGGGCAGTACACATTCCTTTAGACCAGCTGGCCCGGCGCACCGCGGAGCTGAAACAAAAGAACAGACCCGTCATCGCCTGCTGCGCCAGCGGCGTGCGCAGCGGCGCCGCAAAAGGCATTCTTATCGACGCCGGCATCGAAGCATACAATGGCGGTGCCTGGCAGACGCTCCAACGAAAACTGAAATAAGCCGCAAGCGACATGTACCTACGACACCCGCTTTTAAGCGCAGTGCTGGCACTGGCGACAGTCTCCGCTGCGCCCGCAGACCGGCTGGCTTAGTAATGTCGGCAGCGGGGTTGTTCATACGCTTTATTCTTCCTCGGAGACTGCTATCCGCGCGTGTTCGCAGATGCTCAACACCGGCACCGGGCAATGGGAGATGATCGTCTTTGACCGGCTCTTGTGCAGTTCCAGCAAATGATGTTTTTTGGGGAAGATCATGAGCCAATCCGTGCGGTGATCCTGCAGGTACCGGCCGATACCTTTTTCCAGGTTTTGCGTTTGGATAAAATGGAGCTCGGGGAGCAGTTCGCCCTTTACCTGGCTCCAATGATAAAGCTCCCGGATATTTTTTTCCTCGCCCGGCCGGCCGGTGATGAAGTGGACGACCTCGAAATGGGCGGCAAAGAGCTGTTTCAAATCCAGCAGGAAATCGAATGGCACCGGGAGGCCCTCCCGGATGTCGCGGGCCAGGCAGGCGAGCGTGATAGTGCGGATGGCATGGAATTGCTGCTTATCCGCAACGACGAGCAGCGGCCAGCCCAGATGGCGAACCGCCGTGGTCGCATCGCTGCCATCGAAGAACATGTCCCGTGGCGGTTTCGGCGCGCCCATGATCACCAGGAATGGCCGGATACCGGCACAGTAAGCTTCGATACACGCTTCGACGCCACCTTCATCGATCTTGCTGATGATGTTGATCTGGCCACGGGTCCGCAAGCTGAGCTCTTCGGTGAATTGGCGCATGCCATATCGGCGGCATACCGTATCGCCGCGGGGATGACGCAGATTAGCTGTCGGACTGATAGCAGTCATGGGATGGCGGCGGCGGGTGTATGAAATTGCGGCATGTCGTTTTCTTTTACCCATCCCTCTCCCATTGCGCCCGAATATTCGCGGCGGGTAGCGTATTTCTGCATGGAATATGCCATCCATCAGCCGCTTAAACTTTATGCCGGCGGCCTGGGGTTCCTGGCAGGCTCTCACCTGAGAAGCGCCTTTGAGCTGCGTCAGAACCTGGTGGCGGTCGGCATCTTATGGAAATATGGTTATTATGACCAGGTGCGCAAATGCGACCAGACGATGGATGTGCTTTTCGAAGAAAAAGTATATGGGTTTTTGCAGCCTACCGATATCCGGTTCACCATCCGCATCTCGGGGCACGACGTATGGGTGACCGCGTTCTATTTGCCACCGGGGGTCTTCAACAACGCTCCACTTTTCCTCCTGACCACGGATCTACCGGAGAACGATTATCTCGCCCGCACGATATCGCACAAGCTGTATGATCCCAATCCCGAAACGAAGATCGCCGCCTCGATCCTGCTGGGTGTAGGGGGTGCCAAACTCCTGGAGGCCCTGGGCTGGCAACCCGAGACCTGGCATCTCAACGAATCACATGGCCTGCCGTTGGCCTTCTATCTCTATAGCAAATGGAAAGATCTCAAGGTGCTGAAACAGCGGCTTGTCTTCACCAATCATACCCCGGAAGACGGGGGCAATCCACGGAACGAGATCACGCTGCTGGAGAAGATGGGGTTCTTTGGTGACCTTCCAATGGCCGACGTGGTCAGGCTGTCCGGCATCGAAGACAACCAGCTCAATCATACCCTCACCGCGCTCCGCCTGGCGGGGCTGGCCAATGGCGTCTCGAAGCTGCATCTGCAGACATTGCAGGTCATGTGGAAAGATCATCCCGGTATCTGTCCCATGATCTCCATCACCAATGCCCAAAATTATCGTTATTGGGCGGACGCGGAGATATACGCGGCGCTTGATCGCCAGGATGCGCAAAGTGTATGGCTGAAGAAACAAGAAGGCAAACGGCAACTCTTCGAAGTGGTGGCCGATCAAAACGGCGAGATCTACGACCCCGCGATCCTGACCATTGTCTTTGCGAAGCGTTTCACGGACTATAAACGCGCGGACCTGCTGCTGGAGGACCGCGAACGGTTCCATCGGCTCGTCACCAACAAACAGCACCCGGTCCAGCTTATCTGGGCCGGCAAGCCCTATCCTATGGATTATGCCGCGATAGGCGATTTCGACAATCTCGTAAATATCTGCAAGGGTTATCCCAACTGCTCGGTTTTGGTGGGATATGAGCTGCGGCTAAGCAGACAGCTGAAACAGGGCGCCGATATCTGGCTGAATCTTCCCCGCCTTACCCATGAGGCCTCCGGAACAAGCGGTATGACGGCGGCCATGAACGGCGCGTTGAACATCGGCATGCCCGACGGCTGGTTCCCCGAATTCGCCAAAGACAGGGTGAACAGCTTCGTGATCCCGCCCGGCGATACTTCGCTGCCGGACCATCAGCAGGACTTTGCCGATGCTGCGAGTCTTTATGATCTGCTGGAAAAAACCGTGATTCCGCTTTACTATGACGATCCCGGCCGCTGGTGTTCCATGGTGATGGCCGGCTTGCTCGACATCCTACCTTATTTTGACAGTAACAGGCTGGCCGCCGAATATTATGACCGGCTGTATCTCCCCGCCGCCAATAGCCGGATCTCCAAGGATCAGGGACCCGAATGATCCAGGTCATATACATGCTGGTCGGCCGGGTCTATTTTTATAGTGCATTAAAATACTCGTCATGGAAGCAGGTAAAATACTTAAAAGCGACTTGTTGGATATCATATTCGACAAGAGAAATAAAGAATACGGCGCTTATCAGCTTCGGAAAGGTTACAATATGCGGCTTTTCTGGAGCTTAATGAGCGTGGCTGCGATCACCGGTTCGTTATTTGCCGCCGACTACGTGGTAAGACACACCGGTGGCGGCAGAACACAAAAGCAAATGATGTCCGTTGTCGATGTACAGCTGGAAGATGTCCGCGAGGAGAAGAAGGTAGAACCGCCGCCCCCTCCCCCACCCCCCAAAGCAATGGTACAGAAGATCGAGATCACGCGGTTCACTCCGCCCAGGATCGTCAGGGACAATGAGGTCAAGGCGGAAGAAAAACCGCCGGAAGTGGCGAAGCTGGAAGAAACGAAGATCGGCGCCATCAACCAGGAAGGCGTAAAGGATGAAGGCCTGGTAGCGCCGCCCGTGAGTGACGCAGGAAAAGGCATCGTAGGGCCTCCGGCCAAGAACCGCGATGAGACGGACTACAATCAAACCTTCACGAAGGTCGAGATCGAATCGATGTATCCCGGGGGCGCTGCCGCCTGGCTGCGTTATCTAAATAAGAATTTCCGGTATCCCGAGGACGCCATCAACAATGAGGTCCAGGGTATCGTGGTCGTACAGTTCATTGTGGATAGAGACGGCAATGTGAGCGATGTGGAAGCCGTGAGCGGGCCCGGGACCGGCGGACTGCGTGAAGAAGCTATACGGGTCATCCGCCAGAGCGGAAAATGGATCCCGGCCATTCAAAACGGGCGACAGGTCAAGTCGTACAAGAAGCAGCCTGTGGTCTTTAAACTCGAACAGCAATAGGTCGGTTTGCATGATGTGATACGAGGCCGGATGTCTATCCGGCCTTTTATTTTGAGCTGCCACGCGACCGAAGGTGATGCTTATCAGCGCCGGAGGGGAAAAATGGGACCTGCAGCGCTGTCTCGATTATGCCAAGACGAACAATATCCAGTTGGCACGCTCCGCCTGAGCCAGGAGATCAGCAGGGAAACGCTGCGACAGGCAAAGGCTGCGGTGTATCCCAGTCTTAGCGGTGGTATGACGCAAACCTATGTGCATAGCAATGGCGCCAACGCGGAGATCGCCGGAACGGGTTCGTCGAACAGCTTCACCAGGGGCTACAGTCTGGGCTCCTCCTGGACGGTTTTCAATCTATCTATCGAAGCTATCCTGATAAGCGTCATGGGTGGTCTCATCGGGGTGCTGCTGGGCATCACCGCCACCCGGCTGGTCACCTTGTTCCTGCACTGGCCGACGCTGATCATGGATTCTTCCATCATCCTCTCGTTCCTGGTGTGTGCGCTCACCGGCATCTTCTTCGGCTGGTATCCTGCGCAAAAAGCCTCGGGCCTCGACCCCATCGAGGCCTTACATTACGAATGAGGTTTCCCTAAAACCAGCAGCGGCACTGTAGTGATAAAGCTCAGGCTCTCGGCCTCGCTGGGGAACAGGAGGCGCTGTATTCCCGAGCGGTCGTGGTGGGTGAATAGCACGACCAGCGAAGGCTTACGCCGGCGAATAACGCTTTTCAAATTGCCGGTCACCGAAATGGATGAGTCGGCCTCGTCGTAGTGCATTTTAACGGGATAGCCGTATTGCTTCGACCAGACCTTGTTCATGAAGGAGGTATCGAGCATTGTGTCGGTGGGCCAGGTAATGTGCGATATGGATAGCGCAGCTTTTAGCCCGCGTGCTATATCGACCACGTCCTTGAGTTCGGGACCCTGGGCTGCCAGATCGGAGGCATACAGGATATTTTTGATGGGTTTGGCGCGGTAAGCTGCCGGGACTGCGATCACGGGAATGTCGCTGTGGCGGATAAGATTGCCGGTATGGGTCCCCAGCAGTTTCCTGATGCGACCTGCTCCCCTGGTACCCATACAGATCATGTCGATGTCCGGCCGGCTTTTACAGTAATCCTGCAGGCTTATGTCGGCACTCAACCCGTCAATTAATACGGTGGACATATCCTGGCGGCGGAAATCCATCTGGCGGCATACTTCCGCCGCGAGACGGCGCAGCGCATCCAGGGTTGTCCGGCGCTGTTCCTGCACGAAGGCCTCGTACTGCCCGGGGCTCCAGCGCGTCATTCTCACAATGTTCAACACATTTGCGAGGATCAGCTTCGACTTTTGCTGACGCGCCCACTGGATGGCAAATCGGATGCCCGCGCGCGAAGCCGGGGAAAAATCCGTGGGGACGAGAATCGTCATTGACTTTTTCATAATGGTTTATTTTTTTTTGTCAAGGTCTTATATCCTTCGAACCACAAGGTGACCACCATCGCGGTCGCCAGGCAGAGCAAATAATGTGTGCCGCGTAAAAGCTGCAAGCCGAAGAGTCCGCGTAAGACGGGAATGGCCATTACGCCGACCAGGAACAGTATCGACACCCCGATAAGGTATGGTACAAGGTTATTGCGGTAACGCAGGGTCTTGGCGAGGTTCTCATCGAGGGACCGCCCGGTGAACGTCAACAGCAGGTTCACGGTTATCAATGTTAAAAAGACCATTGCCCGGACATAGGGTAAGGGATACCCATGCGTCATAAAATAGTGATAAAGCAAGAGGACGCCGCCGGCGATGATCGCCCCCTGCAGGAAACTAAAACCTAGTTCCCTCGCCGAAAACAGCGCCTCGTCGCGTTGCCGGGGCGGCCGGGTCATTATACCCGGCTCAACGGGCTCGTTCTCGAAGAACACCGAGCAGGTAGGTCCCATTATCAGCTCGAAAAAGATGATGTGCACGGGAGTGAAGATATTCGGATAGGCCCAGTTGAGGACCACCGGCAGGGTCGCCACGAGCAGAAGCGGAATATGGATCGAGAAGATATAGCGGACGGCTTTCTTGAGATTGTAATAGATCTTTCGGCCCTGGCGGATGGCTTCGGTGATGCTTTCCAGCTTGTCGTCGGTGAGGACGAGGTCCGCCGCCTGGCGGGCGATCTCGGTTCCTTTTCCACCCATTGCAATGCCGATATGGGCGGCCTTCAGCGCCGGCCCGTCGTTCACGCCGTCGCCCACCATCGCTACGATCTCGCCCGCGGCTGAGAGCGTCTCCACGAGCTTGAGTTTTGCTTCCGGAAACATCCGCGCAAAGACCGTGGATGTTGCCGCGAGCTGCGCGAGTTCGGCCTGCGCCGCCCCGATGACCTGGTCTCCCGTGATCACCTCCCCGGTATCTTGCAATCCCACCTGCCGGGCTATGTATTGCGCCGTCTCCCTGAAATCCCCGGTGACCAGCCTGATCTTGATCCCGGCACGCCGCCAGCGCTCAAACTCCGCCCGGACGCCGGCTTTGGGGGGATCATATAATGCCACCAGGCCGACGAACCGCCAGGCGAAATCGTCCTGGTCGGCGGGATAGCTTTCGCCGTGATGTCCCGCCGTGCAAATGCCCAGCACGCGGTGGCCGAAGGAAGCCAGCTTCGCGACGATCTCCATGATGTGCCGCACGGCGTCGCCATCCAGCCGGCAGACCTTCAGCACCCGTTCGGGGGCGCCTTTACCGGCAACGATGTGCCCGTCGGGGCCCGGATATACATGCGTCATGAGGGGCGGCCGGCCGGCCAGCGGATATTCACGTACCATGTCCGGCAGCGCCCCCCGCCCGGGTGTCGAGTCTTCATAGGCCTCGACGATGGCTTTTTCCATCGCATCGAACGGCGAGCGCTCGCTGGCCAGGCGGGCAATATACAGCGGCTCGCCCGCCGTCGTGGTGTCATCCACCACCTTATCCCGGTCATAGCTATAGACGCTCACTACCTTCATCCGGTTCTCGGTGATCGTCCCCGTCTTGTCCAGGCAGATCAGGCTCACGCGTCCGAGGTTCTCGATGGTAACGGGCTGCCGGGTGATGATGCCCAGGCGCGCCATTCGGTAGGCTCCCAGGGCCATAAAGGACGAAAAAGCCACGGGGATCTCTTCCGGAATGATGGCCATGGCCAAAGTAAGTGCAAACAGCAGGCTGGTCAGGACTTCGCCCGTATGAACATAGTTCAATAGCCAGACGGCCGCGAAGATGACCCCGCCGATCAAAGCCATCACCTGCACGATATGCGTGATCTGTTTTTGTAACAGTGTCTTGGTAGGGCTGGTGAAAGTTATGGATCTTCCCAGCCTGCCCAATTCCGTATTGTTGCCCGTCGCCGTTACCCTGGCCGTACACCGGCCGGAATTCACGGTCGTGCCCTGAAACAGCCGCCTGTCTCCATCGGCCACCCTTTCTACCGGCGCCGATTCGCCGGTGAGGATCGACTCGTTCACGCTCAGATCGTTTGATTCCAGGATGGTCGCGTCGGCGGGCACGAGGCTACCCTCTTCGACGATCATCACATCCCCGGGCACCAGCTCGCCGGAGGAGATCACGCGCTCCCGGCCATCCCTGATCACCACGACCCCCGGCTGGGTGAGTTGCCGGAGCGCCTCCAATGCATGCGTGCTCTTTATTTCCTGGTACCAGGATATGGCGGCGACGAATAACATGGCAACAAGCAACAATATTCCCTCGCCGGGCTCGCCGAGAATAAAATATAGTGTGCAGGAGAGCAGGAGCAGAATGAACATCGGCTCGCGCAAAATATCCGCGATCGTCCTTAACCCGCTCTTTTTTCTACTGGCGGAAAACTCGTTGCGGCCATATTGTTTGCGCCGCAAGTCTGCTTCTTCCTCTCGCAGACCCGGGGACGCTGTGTTTGGGGATACCACCATGATCGGGATTTTAGTGTGCCGGGGTTTGTACCAATGCCGGCTCGCATATGCTGAGCACCGGAACCGGGCAATGCATCACGATACGTTTCGACTGGCTGCGATGAAATTCGAGCAGCCCATGGCGCCTGGGGAAGACCATAAGCCAGTCCACGTTCTGTTCCCCGAGATAACGCATAATGCCTTCTTCCACTGTGCCTGCCTTCACGAAATGTAAAGCCGGCGTTACATCTTCGAGCGACTCCTTCCAGTGATATAGTTCGAATACCTCTTTGTCGGCGCCGCTTTTGGCAGCCGTCTTCACATTGAGGATATCGAAGCGCGCGGCAAAGAGCTGTTGCAGCTCCCGCAGAAATGCCCGTGAGACCGGCATGCCATCCTGCAATTCCTTAAGCTCGCAGGCCATCGCCACCTTGCGGATCGCGTGGAACGTGCTGCCTTGGGGCACCAGGAGCACGGGGTAAGGCAGATGTCGCACTGCGTAAAGCGATCCGCCGCCGCCCAGCAGCCGTTCGTAGACATCGCCCGGGCCACCCATCACTACTACAAAAGGCTTCAGCCGGTCGCATACGGCCTGGAGCTGAAGCGGCAAACCACCGACTTCCAGCACCGTCGACACCGTCACCTGGTTCTTTGTCCGTTCTCTCAATTCTTCCGCCCATTTCTCCAGCGAGTTCTTTGCGCTCTCCATCACCTGCTCGAAAACATAGCCCAGCGGCGCGTCTGCCGGGGACACGGGGATCTGTACGGCATGGAAGACATGGAGATCCGATTCGGTGGCAAGCGCCATATCCGCGGCATAGTTTGCCGCGCTACGCGCGCGCTCCGTAAAATCCACCGCAACGACTATGGGAATTATCGGTTTCATATGGTTGTTTTCGGCTAAGCTACTGAAGCTCCTGAACCCGCATCATGACGAAAGGCAACCATCGACATGATATGTATCATAGGCACCGGCCGCTATTCGCCCAATAAGACGCCCCAGTTGCGAAAACCCACCGAGTGGTCGAACAAAAGTTTCATCACCGCCATCACAGGCATCGCCAGGAACATCCCGGAGATGCCCGCCAGGGCGCCGCCGATAAAGATGCCTACGATCGAAACCAGGGCATTGAGCTTTACCTGGGAGCCTACGATGCGCGGCATGAGGATATTGTTGTCGAGGAACTGAACGATGGTAATGGTGGTAAAGACGAGGAACGCGTCCCACATGCTGTTCGAGGATGCGAAGACGATCGCGACTCCAAGTATATTGCCGATAAGGGGGCCCAGGTAAGGAATAAGATTCAGGAAAGCGAATAAAATACCTATGAGCCATCCATGCTTTATGCCCACGATCGACAGCAGGCCGCCCAGCAGGAAAATCATATAGCCGAACTGGATCAAGAGCCCCAGCAGATACCGTTTTACCACCTTTTCGAGCAGCTTGATCACCGCAGTCGCTTCCCGCTCGCCGCGGTCTTTGACCGACATATGCACGAATTTCACAAAGATCGACCTGTAGAGCAGGATGAAAAAGACGTATACCGGCAAAAGGCCGAAAAAGACGAACCAGCCGGAAAGGGAACTGGCCAGCTGTCTCACAGCACCTTCGGCGTAACCGAGGAACCTGCCGCTGTTTTGGTTGATGATCTGCAATTGCTCGTCGGCGGAATAGCCAAAGACATGGCTTATCCAGATGCTCAGCCTGTCGAGCAGCCGGGTGACATTATCGCCGATAGTCGGCAGATCCTTTGCCAGCGACGCAAGCTGACCATAGAACAGCCAACCGACGCCGCCCGCAAAAACGGTAACGCAACAGATCGGCAAAAAGATCGCAACAATTTCCGGCACCCTCCTTTGCCGGAAGAACCTAACCAATGGTACCAGCAGGATGGCAATAAAAAAGGCGAGCAGCAAGGGCATAAGGATATGACTTCCGGCTCTTACGATAAACCCCGCAACAAATAGTCCGAGCAGCTCGATGGAGCGTCGTACGGTGATAGGCATGTCGTTCATAGCGGTATGCTTTAAGACAAAAAATAAGCCCGGGTCTCCTCTCCGCAGACGGATCGGAACCCGAGCTCTGCCTGCCTAAATCCACCTCAGGAGATCTCGCCATTCTCACTCACCTGTACCCTAATGCGCTTATTGCCATTCTCGAGCACCAGTTTAAATTTCTTCACCGCGCTGCCATTCTTTTCATAATAGTTCACGACATATACATCCTTTGTAATGGCCCAGTTAGGAAATTTGGCAGCCACCGCCTGCGACACGGTCGAAGGCAACGCCACGTTGTGGTAATGTTCGGCAGTACGAAGCAATTTCCCGTTAGCATCGTAAGCCGCCAGGATCTGACCTTCGGGAAGTGCGAAGGAGATAAAATACGTATCATAGTCTTCCTCGTAGTAGACGGAATTTTTGATATCGTAGGACGCGGCCGCGCGTTGAAGCCGTTGTATAACCGGCCAGGCATAGCCCGGCCAGGAGTATGCTCTTACCTGCTTTCATACATTAAAGTTTTAGTGTTTAAAAATATGGGCTTAAAGTTAAACCGCATGCGGGCCCGATCCCCTGAGCCTCGTCAGCCCGCGCCATGAGTTCGGTCACGGGAGGATCCAGTTGCGGCATTCGTTCTCATAGAGGCCGTCAAAGATATCTACCGCCCCTCTCAGGTGATGTAACCGGTGTCTCATCAGCAAGAGATCGTGATCATGGGGAAAAGCTTCCCGTAAGAGATCCGAACGCGCTTCATGTGGCAGTTTCTTAAAAATACCCGATATTTAAGATTGGGGTTGCGTCCGTAAGCTATTTATAAAATAAAGTTTTTCGACCCAACCACGCCATTGCATTCCGCATCTATGTTGAATAAACCGGCAGACATACCACCACACGAACTAAAAACATTGATCAACGGCTGTGTTGCAGGAGATCGTTCCTGTCAGCAGACCATTTATGAGCGGTATGCTCCCAAAATGATGCTGCTTTGTCTCCGGTATTCCAGGAATACCCAGGAAGCTGAAGAAATTCTGCAGGACGGTTTTTTGCAAATGTACCGGCACATCGATCAATATAAGTTTACAGGCTCCTTTGGTTCCTGGCTTCGCAAGATCATGATCAACTCCGCATTGATGCGGTACCGTGGAAGATCCACCGAAAAACGCGTCATCCCTCTGACCCTGGAATTTGAGACAATGACTCTCAGCGTCGACTTCATGGACCGGCTGGGGGAGCAGGAGCTCATTCGCCTGATCCAGGCGTTGCCGCCAGCCTATCGCATGGTATTTAATCTGTACGTCTTCGAAGGGTTGAAACACCGTGAGATCGCCGGGGTTTTAAAGATCAGCGAAGGAACATCCAAATCTAACCTGAGTGATGCCCGCGCCTTTCTTCGCCGGGCACTCACGCATAATTTAAAAGAAGCGAAATAGTATGCCCAACCGATATAATGGCGAAAATATCGACGATCTGTTCCGCGATTCCCTTGGATCCGGCGAGAGGATGCCGGCTGCCCCGGTGTGGCAAAAGATCGAAGCCGAACTCGACAATGATAAGCGTCGCAAAATCCTGCTTTGGTGGCGTCCCATCGTCGCTGCCGTAGGCGTCCTGCTGATCGCCGGCCTTTATTTCAGAAACCCCGATGGGAACCCTATAAGAAGGACCGTTTTTACTGCTAAGCCGGCTCAAAGATCGGCTAATCATCCATTAGCGAGTACAAAGACATCTGGCAATCTCCCAGAAGACCAAACTGTGCAAAAGGCGTCACATATGGCACTGTTAGGGAAGGCCTCGGGCGGCCAGGGTCCGGGCAATACGTCTGATGCCCTGTCCACTTTGCCCCGTGCAACCCCACCCGAAGCAATAGCATCGCCACGCACAGGCGGTAAGGTCATCGTAAATATTCCAGGCAACAAGTCTTTACCTGGCGGACTGGTCAGAGCGGGAACGGTGCGGCATCCTTTTTACATTACGGCTTATATCTCACAGGAACTGGCCGGCTATAATCTTGCGGACCATGATTCTACGAACCCGCAAGGCCGGGAAGTCGAAAAAAGACAAGGCACGAGTTTTTCCCGCTCCGTGGGCGTGCTGGTAACCTATCCGCTCGCCAGCCGCTGGCTTATCGAGTCGGGAATAGGCCTGTCCCGTTCCATTACCATTGGCAACCCGGGAAAGACCGTTGCCGTACAGGATAACAATGGCAAGGTATCCTTCCTGGTCAACACCGTCACGGGTTATGGTTATGTCGCTTCCACTGCCGCTGCCAATTTAGGGGATAGCGCCACAACCGGCAAGGTTACCGGGGAACTCGATTATGTTTCGATCCCGTTAAATGTCGACAGAAAATGGACGATCCGGCGACTCGATGTGCTGGCCGGCGCCGGTCTTAGCGCGAATTTATTGACACATGCTACGATCCGGACATCTATCGCGGGTCAGGCCGGTGCAGATCATCAGCAACAAGTTGCTCAATATGGACTCAGAAAGGTGACCTACGGCTGGGCCATAAAGAGTGAATTGCGGTATCGTTTATCCCGGGTATATGCGGCCTCGATGATCGCTACATTCAAAAACGCTGTAGGTCCGGTGAATGTCCATACGGCTTACAGCACCTATCCCTATAACTTCGGGATCGGCGTGGGCGTCACCCGCACCTTTTAGACGCGGCCTATTTGAAGGTAAGGTTCAGCGCGATCACATCCGAAACTAGGTCGGTTGTCTCCGCATAGTGGCCATAGCGCAGCTCCAATATACTCAAATGCGTTTTCAGCACTCCTCCGGGCGGTGCCAGCCGGATGCCGGTTCCAAAATACTGTCCGTTGAAGGTCGATAAGGCGTAGTTGCTGGTATAATATTGATCCGCCGCCGTATGGGCCTTAAACGGCGCAAAATAAGTGCTTCCGGTTTGCGCATAGTACCTATAGAAAGGGCTCACAGAAAAGAACGGTGTGATCTTTATTGGTACTTCGAGACTCGCGGTATGCGACCGCACGCCCCAATTATCGATATAGAACCGGTAATAACCCCGGAGAATGATCTTATCGCCCAAAAAATAATTCAACCGCAGCCCTACCGGCAGTTTGACCCGCTGGGAAGGCAGGTTCTCGACAACTGCCCTGGTGCTATCGGCGAAGTAAACGCGATGGAATGGCAACCCCAGAAAGCCCGATTGATAGGCAACATCGACGAGCAGGGCGCCCTGCAGCCGCTGGTTAATGACCTGCGAAAAGGAAAAAGAGGCCGAATAGCTATCGCGGCTGCTGGAAGGTATGCTGACCTTGCCTCCTTTGCCCACTACCTGACCCGTGCTATAGTTGAGTGCTTCTGTCCGCCCGCTGGCGGTAGTGATATAGACGATGCTATCTCTTGCCGGAGTCGACGACACGGCGGCTGTGTCGACCGGTATCAATTCCGACGGCGTGATCATCACGATGCGGTCAAAAAAGCCGGAAAGCTTTACACTGAATTCGCCGTTGTGTTTCGTTTTGGCGGACAAAGAGGTGTTCAACCCTATAGAATGATAATAATTATGCTCGGCAGAATAGTAGGCGCCAATGCCAAACGAGGTACCGCGCCGCAGGTTCTCGACCGTCCAATCAAGCGTCGGGTAAATGCGGGTACCGGTCCTTTTCCCGTGTCCGCTGGAATCTACATAGGCCTGGCTGGCTGCCGTATGGTTGTCCATGCCAAGACCGGCTGTCAGCGTATGCTTAAGGCGTTGATGATCCCAACCTACCAATTTGACTTCGATTCCATTGGACAGGTCCGTGACATTGCCGATACCTCGCGGCCCCGGATCGCCGCCGGAAACAGCCGACTTATCCGCCGTCTGGCTGTAATAACTGGAAAGGATATTCACTTCCTCGATCTTCAGCGGCCGCGAGCGAAATCCAGCGGTATCGGCGGGCGCCTGCTGAGAGAATGCGGCGAGGACCGTGAAGACCATGCCGGTGATGGTGAGACAAATTCTTCTCATGTGTGGTACATGTGGTAGTAAGTGGTGAAATCGTTTAATTGCAGCCGCAACCGCCGCCGGTCTTCCCGCCGTTGGCCCCCGAAGAGCCTTCGCGATAGGCCTGAAAATTCAGCTCTTCTTTTTCTATCTTCCGGTTGCCCAGGGTCATTTCCGCGTCATTCAGCCGGTTCTTTTGGTATTCCTTAACCGGCTGGCACGAGGGTGCACTGTAAATCCCGATTACGGCCGCCGCCAGCACAAAAGGTTTCTTAATTATCATCAGTTGTGTTTTATACAAAATACAAATTCGCCGAACGATAAATGCAATCATCATCGTCGATCACGATAGCCTCCACATCCTTTAACTGATCGATGAGATCCAACCCCGCCCGGGTCCCCATGATCATGACCGGTGTCGCGATCGCATCGGCAAATTCTGCATTGGGACACAGAATAGTGACGCTTTTGATCCCTGTTACCGGCAAGCCGGTGCGCGGGTTGATGGTATGGCTATAGCGCTTTCCCCCGACGGTCGCATATTTCTCGTAATTTCCCGAGGTGGCGATCGCCATATCAGTCAACTTCATATACGAAAAGACCCGGTCGCGCATATTGGGGTCCACTATCCCTATGGTCCACGGGCTCCCATCCGGTTGATACCCCCAAACGGCAAGATCGCCCGAAGCATTCACAATGCCATTTTTTACCCCCATGGCCTGCATGATCTTTTTGGCTTGCTCTGCGGCATAACCCTTGCCGATACCGCCGAACCCGATCCGCATGCCCTTATCTTTCAGGAACACCGTCCGACGTTTGCCATCCAGGATAATGTTCTTGTAGTTGATCAGCCGAACCATTCTTTTTGCAGTCTCCATATCCGGCAGCTCCGTCATGCCGACATCAAAGTTCCATAGCCGCTTGTCGATCGACCCGTATGTTATGTCAAATGCCCCCTGTGTAAGCCGGGAAATGCGAACCGATCGCTCGATGAGTTCAAAGGTCTCGCTACTTACCTCAACCGGTACAAGACCGGCGTTCCTGTTGATCAAACTCGTCTCGCTATCATCGCTAAAAGTCGTCAGCAACCGCTCGATCCGCCCGATCTCCGCAATGCCCGCATCTATCCGATCCATCGCCCAGGTCTCGTCGTCGGAGATCACTGTCAACTCGAACTTATTACCCATTAAAGGAAGCGTCTTACGATACGCTGTTTGGGAAGAGGATGGTATCGGCAGTGCATTTTTCATCTGTTAGTATAAATAGCGTTCCGCACTTCCATGGTGAAATCCGCCGGCGTCTCGTTTGAAAAACCGTCCCAGATCTTGAGCACCTTGCCATTCGCATCGAGCAGCAAGGTATAGGGAAATTTTCCCTGCGAATTATATTTGTCAGCCATCGCATCGTTGAGCGTCTGTTGCTCCTTGCTCAGCTGGTTTTTCTTGTCTCTGGGGAAATCGGCATTCACGAGTATTAAAGTGGTGTCGGCCATTTGCAGAAACTCCGGGTTATCGAGGATCTGCTTGCGCAGCATAATGCAAGGTCCGCACCAGTCGCTTCCCGAAAAATTCAGCAAGATATACTTGTGTTGCTTCCGCGCGAGTTGCAGCGCTTCATTGAGATTATAATGCCAGCCGTTAGCGGCCAGCCAGCCGGTAAGCAGCAGGCCGATCAGTGTTTTTATCATAGTATAACCATCGGTTGAAATAAATCAATAAAAACGAAATTATCATTTTTATGATAATACGATCAATGTTTGAACAAGGTTGTCTAAAAAAAAATCAGGTTGATCGATTATAATATTGTTCACGGCCCTTCTAATAATTTTCTAATTTATTTATAATTTTTTTCTAACGGCATGACCTTTATCAACTCACGCGCTGACGACGATCATTTTTGTCCTGCAATAAGGACAATATTTTTATATCGAACGACCACCAATCATTAAAATCACTTTTATGCTACCGATCTTCACCAAACGGAACAAACCGACATGGCCCTCAGCCCTGGGCATTATGTTTGTCTGTCTCCTCGGAACCTTGCCATCGCATGCCCAACAAACCGTGTGGGTAGCCCCCAAGGACGCTGAAGCCATTAAGAATCCATTGGCATCGACCACGCCTTTCCTCGCAGATGCAAGAACTATTTATACTGCCAATTGTGGTCCGTGTCATGGCGATAAAGGCAGGGGTGACGGCCCCGCCGCGCAGGGGCTGACTCCAAAGCCGGCCGATCATACCTCCACACTGGTTCAGAGCGAATCGGACGGCGCTCTTTTCTGGAAGCTATCGGAAGGCCGCAATCCTATGCCGGCTTACAAAAAGGTCTTCACCGACCAGCAACGGTGGGAACTGGTGCTTTATATCCGCTCGTTGGCAAAATCCGGGAAGAAGAAATAATCCACCCGTTCCACCAAAACTTAAATCTTCCGCAATGAGCAACAATCAATTGACCGTTCTCGTGGTCATTACCGTCTTTTTCGGGCTGACGATCAAACCGGCATCGGCACAGCAATCCGGAGTCGACTCGGCCCTCCTTCAGCGCATAGATGCGCTGGAACAGCAAATGGCCGATCAAAAACCAGGCGAAAGCCATCTTATGATCGTCGGAGTGGCAACCTTCGGTTTCAATGCCAATAAGACTACCGTTATACCGCCGGGTGGTCCGGGTCAATCCGCGAAAACCGTCACTCTCGGGGATGCTGACCGCTATGAGTTCAGCCCGATGTTGCTGTGGCGGCATGGCACCAAATGGCTTATGGAATTCGAGCCCTCTTTCGATGGAAATAATCTTGGCGTCAACTGGGCCAATATCTCTTATTTTGCCGCGCCGGGCTTAATTGTCCGCGCCGGCTATTTCGTCCTACCCTTTGGTATCTACAACAAACGGCTGGCCGCCGGCTGGATCGACAAGGTTGCACCCGACCCCGTAGGAATCGACCTGCCGGGCAGCGATTTTGGTGTGGGCATCAGCGGTGGTCTTCCCCTCGGCAGTATGAAATGGAGCTACGACATTAGTCTCACTAATGGGCTTCAGCTACAGCCGGACGGCGAACTGCAAGGCGCCGGGATCGTGGACAACAATCTCAACAAAACGGTGTCGGGCAGGCTTTCCCTCCTGCCGTTCTCCAACTCGTGTCTCGAGATCGGTGTCTCGGCTTTATATGGCGGCGTCGCTTCCGGTCTACCCTACAACAATGCGAACGCTACCATGTATGGCGCGGACCTCAATTTCGTAAAGACCCTTTCGCCCATCCTCGTGAACATCAAAGGCCAATTCAGCCGCCTGCTGGTCAATGGCCAGCCATATGTAAAGCCAACGGATTCCTCGGCTTACACGTTCGACAACCGAAGCAGTTCGTCGTTTATCCAGTGTTCGTTCCGGCCAACGGCAGGACAACGCGCTTTTGTCAAAAACCTGGAGCTCGCTTTCCGTTATGTCAATTTCGAAACGCCGCCGAACTCCTTCTGGGGCCAGAACTACCGCGAAGAAGATCTGGGGCTCGACTATTGGTTTTCATGGCGAACCGTTCTAAAATTCACGTATGCCTGGTCGCGGTCGACCAATACCTCGGACAATACCTCCGGCCTCAAGGGCGTGGTGACCAACATGAACAACATCTATTTGCAATTTTCCCTTCAACTCTAAGTAACTTCGTCATGAAACCAATACTCAAAAGAAAGATGCCCCTCGTCGCCTTCGCCATTGTAATCGCATTCGCGACATCGATCATGGTTAGTTGCGCCGAAAGCCAAAAAGTGAAGGCAAAGACCGGGGCGCAGCTGTGGGCCGAGAATTGTCAGCGTTGCCACAACACGCCCTCGCCCGCGAGCTTCTCGCATGACCAATGGACTACCATCGGCATGCATATGCAAACCAGGGCGCAGCTTACGGATGAGGAGCGGGATAAGATCGTAGCTTTTTTAAGACAATTTTGAAGAGCATTTTATTCATACTATCGACGATACTCTGTACTCGGGCATACTGTCAAACGGTACCGGCTGTTCCGCCGCGGCAAAGAGACCTGATCGACATCGGTAAAGCCGTATTCCATATTCGTCCCCATGCCCCTTCCCCCGGCAAGAACGTCCAATTTTCCTTCCTTCCCGTCTCCACCCAGACCGCCGGTCCTTCCGGCCTGACCATCACCGCCACTACCGCCGCCTTCCGGCTCGTCAATAGCAAGCCCGCCAACCTGTCGACGGCAACCTTTGCTCCCTACGTCGCCTTCCCGGGCCGTTTCGGTTTCGCCCTGCGCTCTAATCTTTGGCTGCCTTATAACAGCTGGAACGTCCTCGGTGACATTCGCCTGCTCTACTATCCGCAAGACACCTGGGGCCTGGGGGGCTCCCCTACTCCCGCCGGGCGGCTCAGGATAGACTATAAATATGTCCGTATATACGAAACCATTTTAAAACGCATCCGCCCCTCGCTATTTGCAGGTATCGGCCTTCTGCTCGATAACCGCTACGACCTGGATACCCCGGGCGACAGCGCCCTCCTGCAAAAATTCACCCACTATCCCTATGGCACCAGTTCCAGCGAACAGTCCACCTCCACCGGCATATCTTTCAACCTCCTGTACGACACGAGAAAAAACACCGAAAACCCGCTGCCCGGCTATTATGCCCATCTAGTCTACCGCATCGACCCCTCCTGGGCGGGCAGCAGCGACTCGTGGAACTCTCTTTACCTGGATTCACGCAAATACTTCCCTTTCTCCCATACCCGTCAGGACATGCTTGCCCTCTGGGTATTCTATTGGACCGTCCTCGACACCCATGCCCCTTACTACGACCTTCCCAGCATAGGCTGGGACCCCTATCAGCAACGCAGCGGCCGCGGCTTCCCACAAAACCGTTACCGCGGCAAGTCCCTCCTCTACGGCGAAGCCGAGTACCGCCGCGACCTGACCGCCGATGGCCTCCTGGGATTCGTACTCTTTTTCAACACCAATACTGTAAGTGAACCCGACACCGGCAAGTTTATGTACCTCCACGCTGCCGGCGGTGCCGGTATCCGCATAAAGTTCAACAAAAGATCCGCCACCAACATTGCGCTCGACGCCGGGTTCAGTAAAGGTTACACCGGCATTTATCTCAATCTTGGCGAAACATTCTAATCCCGGCTTCCCGCAGACGCCCCAAAACAAACGCCGGACAAAGTCCGGCGTCCCCAAAAAAAGATCAATCAAAAGCTATATTCCGGCACCTCGATCTTCAGTTTGTTCTCGACGGCCGTGACGCCGCGGGCCGACCAGGCGGCCAGTTCGGCATCGTCCGATTCCGCGAGCGAGCGAACCGTGCCGTTCAAGGTTACGCGGGTTCCCACCAGCGAGACCGTCACCTTATCCGAATCCACCGTAGCGCTCCGGCGCAAAGCCTCCCTGATCTTTTCCTTGACGTCATTCGGCGTGGTAGTGGGAGACACCGAAATGAAATTGTTGACCCGGATGACGCCGGCGAGGTTGCGGATGGCGTCGGCGGCGTTCTGCCGCTCGAAATTCCAGTCCACGATACCTTCCAGCGTGACCACGCCCTGTTCCACTTTTATCTTGATCTTGTCCTGCTGTACGGCCGTATGCCATTTCAAGGCATTCACGACGGCCGCGGCGATCTCGCCGTCGGTGCGCATGTTGACCGGTGATAACCCCACCGTGATGTTCTCGGCCACGGCCTTGACGCCGAGGATCTTCTTGGCGGCGAGTTCGGCACCGATCTTCTTGCCGTAACTGTCTACATGACCACTAAGCGTAACGACCCCATCTTTTACGGCCACGCCGATCTCGCTGGGGTTCAAAAAAGGTTCCCAGTGCAACTGGGCCATGACATCCTTTTGGATCTCTGTATCTGTTCTCATATAAAACTTTTTTGGTGATTGGATAGCCGTAAAGCTAGACCTGCCGCCGGGGTAAAAAAAGGACGTTGGTCAGCCGTGAAGCTGATGCTGGGCCTGACCGCAGTCACCAATCTGCCTGATTTGGGTCATTGACAGCGTGGCATGAAGAGAATAACTTAGCCTAAAGTGATGCCGTATGCAAACGATAATTGTCCCGGTGAATTTCGGCAACAATGCCGCCAACGCCGCATGCTATGCGGCCGACATCGCCTTTACTACGGGCGCCGAGATCCGGCTCGTTCACGTAATCAACTTGCCCAGTGTTTTTGCGCCGCATCCCATGCCGGAGTCTTTGTTCAAGGAATTACAGGACAGCGGATACCTGCTCTTGAATAAGCTCCGCACCGAACTGTCGACCCGCACGGGCGGCAAGGTAAGGATCAATATCGACCTGGAAACCGGCAAGATCGGGCATGAGATGAAAGTCTGCTGCCAACATTACAACCCGTTGCTGGTGGTCATGGGCGCCGCCGGACCGGCTCCGGACTCGAGACACGGCTCCGACGATGCCATCGACGCGCTGAAGCAGCTGCCCTATCCGGTACTCGTAGTCCCCCCTAATGCGATATTTTATGGCGCCCCCAAAGTGACCGTCGCCTGCGATGACGAAGATATCGACGCCCGGTTGCAATCGCTGCTTCCCTTTTTGAAAGAACTGCGCCTGTCGCTGGGTACGCGGTTCCAGGTTATCCATGTCGTCACGAATGGCGAAGACTTCAGCGAAGTACTCCAGAAATATGAGCTTTTGAAAAAGGAACTCGAGGTGGTGGGGCCATCCTTGAATGTCGTCCGGCATAGCAGTATCGGGGAAGGAGTAAACGATTACCTCGAACATCACAGATCGGACTGGCTGCTGGTGCTGCCCAAGAAACATAGGCTGCTCGAATTCCATAAAAGCCGCGCCGGGGAGATTGTACTTAATTGCCCGGTTCCCGTGTTATGGTTGCATGAATAACCTGATCAGGCGAAAATTGCCGCAAGGCTTGCTTAGCCAGTCGTCGGCTAGGGCACCATAAACCTGACAAAAATCAGGTTCCCGCCTGAGGACGATCAATTTCCCGGCAAGCAACCGGATATATTTTTGGACCATGAAAAAATCATCGTCCTCTAAAAGGATACTCCAACCCACAGCCGTCCTCTTACTTGCCGGTTTCGCGATCAGCGTCATCACTGCCTGTAACCAGGCCGGCGGTACGAAACCGGCGCCCAACGACACCGCCACCGTCATCGGCGAATACACGGCCGATCTCACCCATGCACCCTTTGTTCCTGTTGCAAGGAATTACCCGAAAACCGAAAAGGTCATCGTCAATATCGAGGTGGTCGAAAAAGTGATGAAGCTCAGCGACGGCGTCACCTATACCTTCTGGACCTTCGGCGGTACGGTTCCCGGCCCTTTCATCCGCGTTCAGGAGGGTGACGAAGTGGAGCTCCACCTGAGCAACAATCCCAATAACAAGATGCCGCACAATATCGATCTCCATGCGGTGAACGGACCCGGTGGCGGCGCGGAAGCAACACTCACCGTGCCGGGGCATACCTCGACCTTTAGTTTTCGCGTTCTCAATCCCGGTCTCTACGTATATCACTGCGCCACCGCGCCCGTAGGCATGCATATCGCCAACGGCATGTATGGCCTGATCCAGGTCGAACCAAGAGGCGGTCTCCCCAAAGTCGATAAAGAGTTTTACCTGATGCAAGGCGAATTCTATACGAAGGGAAAGAACGGCGCCCCCGGTCTGCAACCCTTCGATATGGACAAGGCGATAAAAGAACAGCCCGAATACGTCGTATTCAATGGAGCCGTTGGCGCCGCTTCAGGGAATAATGCCCTCCGCGCCAATGTCGGCGACCACATTCGTCTCTACATCGGGAACGGCGGCCCCAACCTCGCCTCTTCCTTTCACGTGATCGGCCAGATCTTCGACACCGTCTTTCAGGAAGGCGGAAGCGAGGCTAACCACAACGTGGCCACGACCCTGATCCCCGCTGGCGGCGCGGCCATCGTCGAGTTCACCTGCAAGGAGCCCGGCACCTATAGCATCGTGGACCACTCCATCTTCCGGGCTTTCAACCAGGGCGCACTCGCACAGCTGGTCGTCGCCGGGAACGCCGACAAAGTGGTCTACTCGGGCAAGATCTCGGACGAACTCTATCAACCCGGCGGCGCCGTGGCAACCCAGGAACCGGCCGACCCTGCCGCACCCGATCTGCCATTGGCCGAACGCTTTAAACAGGGGCAACAGCTCTTCGAGATGAACTGCTCCTCCTGTCACCAATCTACCGGCCTGGGGATGCCCGGAGCGATCCCGCCGCTGGCAAAATCCGATTTCCTCATGAAGCGCTCCGATGAGGGCATCGGCATCCTGCTCAACGGCATCAACAACGAACCCATCACCGTCAACGGCAACCATTTCCAGGGTGTCATGCCCAAACTATCCCTTAGCGACGACCAGATCGCCAACATCCTCACCTATGTTCGTAACAGCTGGGGAAACAAGAGCCTGGTCGTCCAGGAAAAGCAAGTAAAAAAAGCAAGAAACCAATAATACCCGTTTTATGAAACTCCCTGCTGTAAGCATATTAATAATTTTCTTCCTACTACCGCCCGTAAGTTCACACGCGCAGGTGGAAGCTCCCCGGCCGGTCGCCGCCCACGGGCAAGTTCATACGGAGATGATCCGTATCCCCGCCGGGAAATTCCAGCCGTTCCTGCTCGCAGCGGATCAAAAACACGAAAGACATGTTGCCGCCTTCCTGCTGGGTCAACACGCGGTTACAAACGCCGAATTCCTCCAATTCGTCAAAGCCAATCCGCAATGGAGAAGATCAAGCGTCCCCCGCCTTTTTGCCGACAACAACTACCTCAGCCAATGGGCCGGCGACGAAAACATCGGCAACGCAGCCATCCGCCGGAGCCCCGTCACGAACATCTCCTGGTTTGCGGCGAACGCCTATTGCAAATGGCTAGGCAAACGGCTGCCTTCCCTGGACGAATGGGAGTACGCCGCGGCCGCGCGACCGGAAAACGCCGACCCCGGTGCAGACCTGTCGCGGATCATCCTCGGCTGGTACGATCATCCAACCCCGGCCATCCTGCCGGCCGTGGAATCGACCTACAGGAATACTCTCGGACTTTGGGACATGCATGGCCTTATCTGGGAATGGGTAGACGACTTCAACAGCGTCATGCTGCAGGGCGGGAACTTTTATTGCGCCGCAGGGTCCGCCGGCACCGCCAACAAAGCCGACTATGCGGCTTACATGCGTTACGCTTTCCGCGAAAGCCTTCAGGCGACCTACACCGTGGGAAGCCTGGGTTTCCGGTGCGCACAGGACATAAAATAAAAATCGACTTATTATGAAAAAGATACTGACAATAGGCGCCATAACGATCGGCATGATCGCCTCATCCTGCCACGGGAAACAGCTCGCCACGAACCGCATCTCCTGCTGCCCGCCGACCGGAACCACGGCACCGGTTACCATCGCGACCACACTCCAGGCACAATCATCTATCTACCAATTGCCTGGCAAATGGACCGATGAGCACAACCAAAGCCTCGAGCTCAGGGACCTGAAAGGCAAAGTACGGGTTATCGCCATGATCTTCACCCATTGCACCTATGCCTGCCCGCGGCTCGTTCAGGACATGAAAGCGATCGCCGATAGCCTGCCCGCAGCGGAAAAGAACAAGGTAGGTTTCGTCCTCGTCTCCTTCGATGCACAAAGAGACGATCCCGCCCAACTCGCCCGTTTCGCGAGCCAACAGGGCCTGGACGACCACTGGACCTTGCTGCACGGCGATCCCCGGCAGATAAGGGAGCTGTCGATGGTCCTGAATGTAAAATACCAGGATGCCGGCGATAACACCTATACCCACTCCAACGCCATCCTTATCCTCGACAAGCAAGGCTCGGTCATCCGGTCGCTCGAAGGTTTGGAAGCCCAGACCAGCGTCGCGGATAACGAGATCAACCGGCTGGTCAACCGATAAAGCGACAAGACATGCCAAGAGAAAATCCTGATTCCTGCGGTTTTGATAAATGTATCTTATGCAGATCATGCGATGCCGTCTGGGTCGAAGCCATTGCCCAAAACCGAAAGGTTTTCCATTACGAAAAGGGCCAACCGATCTTCACCGAAGGGGAAGCGATCCATGGCCTCTATTTCGTCTATAATGGCGCCGTTAAGATCCATCAGCGTTGGGCCCCTGGCAATGAATTCATCCTGCGCTTCGCAGTAGCCGGCGATGTGCTCGGCCACCGGGCCCAGGGTGCAGGCTCCGCCTCGCCGGTTTCGGCCACCACCCTTGAACGAACAACCATTTGCTATCTTGATCATGCATTCCTCGAAGCTGTGAGTAACGCCAATCCACTTTTTGTCCGGATGATGATGCAGCTATACGCCACTGAACTACAAAAGGCCGAAAAACGGATGCGTGCCCTCGCCACGATGCCAGTGAAAAGCCGGGTAGCGGAAGCGCTGTTCGTCCTCCGCCAAGTCTTCGGCGCCGACACACAAGGCTATTGCAGGATACCCGTTACCCGCATCGACATCGCCAGCTATGCCGGCACCACCTATGAAGCCGTTTTCAGATTGCTCACCGCCTGGACCCGGGAAGGCCTCGTGACCACCACCGGCAAAAAGATCCGCATCGACGAAAAGGAAAAACTTACCGCATTGATCCAACCATCAACTCTATAGATTTTACGACAATGCCTTATGCATGAATATATCTGCTGGCAACTGTGCAAATTGTAGAGGAAACCAGTGTTTGCGCCATGAGGATGCAATATTTCGCCCCAGGGTTGGGTGAGCCTGAACTATTTGACAAAAACTCCCGGGTACAAAAAATTCCAACCCAACTACGGACGAATCAACTCAAGATCGGGTGAAATTGATATTTTTGCCCACGGACGAATGATTCATATCTCTTAGCCGGTCGATGTATAGATCCGCAATCCTCTTATTGTTGGCCCTATCTGCGCTGGGATCGGCAGTTGGGCAAAAGCGGCCTATCGAAGGCGTCGTACTGGATTCGCTTACTCATAATCCACTTCCAAACACAAGTATTGTCTTTTCCGGGTCGGGGAAAGGCGTAGTTACCAATGCGCAGGGGGAATTCAGGATACAGGCCATCAACGGCGCTATGATCCGCGTCAGTGCCGCCGGCCACCATCCAAGGACCGTGGTAGTCACCGACTCCACCACCGAGCCGCTAACCATTCTCCTTTCTGTCTCTTATTCCGCCCTGAAGGAAGTGATTGTGAACAGCAGGAAACGTTACCGAAACAAACATAATCCCGCTGTCGATCTGATCCGGGAGGTCATTGCACATAAAGAGGAGAACTCACCAGCCTATTATCCCTATTTAACCTCCGACCAATACGAAAAAGTTAAAGTCCTCGCAGACATGCCGCCCCGGCTGTTTGCCGGCAGCAGGTTTTTTCAGCGCTATCGATTTCTCTTCACCCCGGATACTACGATGATCCCTGGCAAGCGGTTAGTTCCTGCCTATTTGGAGGAGACCATTTCCCGTAACTATTCCCGCCTCAATCCGGACGCGAAGCGCCAGGTCATACTCGGTCACAAGCGGATCGACCTGGGAGAATATGTCGATATGGGAGGTGTAAGTGCGATTATCAATCGCCTTTATTTGGATTTTAGCGTGTATGACAATACCATGCTTGTATTTACATTACCATTCATGAGCCCGGTCGCCAAATTGGGCCCCGATCTCTATGAATATTTTATCCACGACACCCTGGAGGATCAAGGCGAGCGGCTCGTGCATCTGACGTTCGTCCCCCGAAATCCGCGCGATCTTCTTTTCAAAGGAGACCTCTATATAACGCTGGACGGTCGCTATGCGATCCGGAAGGCTGTTTTGGAAGCCAGCACGCTAAGCAACCTGAATTGGGTAAGGAGCTTCCAGGTTACGCATATCTTTGAAATGGGGCCAGGTGGGCGTTTTTACCGATCGCACTCCGACATGCTTTCCTATTTCAGCCTGCTCAAAAACCATTGGGGCTTTTACGGTCAACACTCGATCACCGTCACCGCGGTGGCGGACACTGTCTTACGCGACGCCGTTTTCCATGGCCTTCCAGTAGACACAACGCTGATGTCGGTGGTCCTACCGGACAGTTTTTGGGTCACTCACCGGCCGGTTCCACTCTCACCCTCAGAAGCCCGCACCTACACCAATACGGACAGCCTTGTAAGAATGCGATCCTTTCACCGGTTAATGGACCTTGTCACCTTCCTTACCGTAGGATACAAGTCAGCGGGGAAATTCGATGTCGGGCCAGTCGGTAATTTTTATTCCTTCAATTCACTGGAAGGAAGCCGGTACCAATTCGGGGGCCGGTCGAATGTCAAACTTAGCAACCGGATCTTTACGGACGATTATGTAGCTTTTGCAACCGGCGATCAGCGGTGGAAATATTACCTCAGTGGGACCTGGTCCATCAATCATAAATCGATCTACACCTATCCATTCCATTTTATCCAGGCGTCGTTTCTTCACGACACGCGGAATCCAGGCGTAGAAAATCAGTTTGCTCAAGACAACAGTTTCCTCGCATCCTTTAACAGAGGCATCGGCGGCAAGTGGATGTATACCGATATTGCCAGTCTGGCTTATATCCGGGAGTTCGGAGATCACGTGTCTTACAATATCGGCGCACGGTATTGGCTGCAACAGCCTGCTCAAAATCTTTTTTACATCTACGAGCCACTGCCGGGTCGTCCCGATACGACCCACAGCCTAACGACGACCCAGGTGTCCCTGGCCCTGAGCTGGGCACCTCACGAGCAGTTTTATCAAGGCCGGCTTTCCCGCAGACCTATCACTAATCAATACCCGGTCTTTATCCTGCAATATGCATTGGGCTTGAAGGGGCCTCTGGGCGGACAGTTTGTCTATAACGCGTTTCATTTGGGGATCTCCAAACGTTGGTATGTGGCTCCGCTAGGCTTTACTGACCTTTCTTTCAATGCGGGTTATCTTACAGGGAACCTGCCCTTCCCATTGCTTATCATCGCGGCCGCCAATACGTCCTTTTTTTACAGCTTCGGCGCATATAACCTGATGAACGTGGAGGAATTTGTCAGCGACCATTACGGCGGCCTGAGCGTCAATCACTACTTCAATGGCTTTTTTTTCAACAAGATCCCTTTATTACGGCGCCTCCGGCTGCGTGAGGTCGTCGAAGGAAAGATCTTATACGGTGGCCTAAGGGACGTGAACAACCCCGGGGTAAATGCGGCACAGATGAAATTCCCGCTTAACAAGGACGGCATATTGTCCACCCATAGCCTCGGCAATCAACCGTATCTTGAAGCAGGTGTCGGCGTTTACAACATTTTCAACATCTTCCGCGTAGATCTAATCCGGCGCTTTACCTATCTTAACCATCCGGGTGTTTCCACAACCGGGATTCGCGTGAGTACAGGGTTGGATTTTTAGGCGTGTAGATGCAGAAACTACCGGAATGGTTGGGTCACAAAAAAGTATATTCTTTTCGGATCCCTTACCTGGCATGGAAAATGCCTGAGAGTGGTATAAATCTACTTTAATGTGCAATTTCTGTAGAGTTCTTGCATTCATGTTATTGCTCCTTCCGGCATTGGCATCTGCCCAGCAAAAGGATACATTGACAAAAAAGCTGGATAGCCTGGCCAAAAACCCGGACAGTACGGGCGCCAAACAAAAAAACATCGTCGCTCCGTCCTTCTACAATGAGAACACAAGGATTACGCCGCGTGTCTATGTGCTGCTGACATTGGATGACATGAAGCAGCAGTGGACTGCCCCCTTGAGGGCCACCAGCACCGACTGGTTGAAAGTGGGGGGATTTGCAGCGGCGACCACCGCGGCAGTATTCTGGGCCGACAGACCCGTCAATAAATTTGCTGTCACGCAGATCCGGACGAATAAATCAGTAGTGAATGCCAGTACGTACGTCACCAATTTCGGCGGCGACTGGGAAGCGTATACGCTTGTCGCACTTGGTACTTATGGCTTCGTGTTCCATAAAGAAAAGGAGAAAACGACTACGTTTTTGGCAACACAGGCCTACATAACGGCAGCGGCGATCGAAACCGCGGTTAAATACCTGACCAGCCGGCAGCGACCAAACTACTATGATGCCATCACCGGTAAGAATAGCCATGTCTTCCACGGCCCATTTTACCACTTCCTGAAAAAAGACGACGCTTCCTTTCAATCCTTTCCTTCAGGCCATACCACCGTCGCCTTTGCAGCGGCAACAGTATTTGCGATGGAGTATCGCCAGTATCGGGCCGTTCCGATCATTGCTTATTCCGCCGCTACCGCGATCGGAATCAGCAGAATAGTTCAAAACGCGCATTGGATATCCGACGTCATGGTCGGCGCCGCGCTTGGCTTCCTGTGCGGCAGACAGGTTGTTAATAATTACCATCGGTATTCAAAGCTCCAGCTTGAAAACGAAAAAAAGAAGAGGAATACGATCAGTTTTAACTTGAATTATTACAACGGGACCCTAATGCCCGGATTCATTTACACCTTCAGATAACTGCGGTTACTTCCGCCGTTTCATTGGCCCCTGAGTAAGGTATCTGCCAAGTAGATTGACAGCTTCAGCAGGCCCGGGTGGGCTTACTGCTTTTGCCTACGCTATTCCAGGCCTGCCAGAAAGAAAAGGGTACCTTTTTCCCCAATCCTGATCTCACACCTTTTTATATTAAGCAGATCGCGGTCATCAGTAGCGGTGCCAATACGCCGGATGGCAGTGACACCCTGATATACACCTTTACCTACAACCGCCGCGGCGAGCCGCTCACGGTGAAACATCCCGGGGCGGGTACGGGAAACCCCAATGCGGCCTTTTTATACGACAACTACGGCCGGCTGAGCGCTTACGTGCGGCCTTACGACGGCGGCGGCTATGAAAGCTATGTCAAGTATTTTTATAACGACCGCAACCAGATCGCTAGCGATTCGCAATATATCTTCGGCCCCTACGTGGACTCCGTACCCATTGCCACTCTCGAATATGGCTTTAGACTACACTGGTACAAATACGACGACCAGGGTAGGATCATCCAGCGAATCGATTCCGGTTACGGGGGTGGCGCCCGGTTCGGCAGCGTTTACTCATTTGTCTACGATGGGGATGGCGACCTGGTCAACGGGGCTGTCTATGACAACAAGGTAAACTATCGCCGAACCAATGCCATCTGGATGTTCCTCAGCAACGACTACAGCGTTCACAACGCCTTCCAGGCGAATTCATATAATGCCTATGGGCTCCCCCTGGTATTCGATGGCCTCAACCCTATAGGGGATGCCGTCGTGGACAGCGGGAGAATCCTTGTGACCTATGGCCGCCGTTAGCTTCGCATGAGCAGCATCAGCGGTCGCGGTGATGCAGGTCATTGGCTGCCGGCCCGGCGCCGGCGTACCTTGGTTTCATGATAAAATATCCCAGCACATTCCTTCATCAGGACCTCATGGGCCGGGTGCCATTGCCACCGGCCGTTTCGATCCTGCTTCCCATGCATCCCGTGTTCTCCCCGGGGTCCGAGCTGCACCATCGCCTGAAGATCGCCCTGGAGAACACGGGTCATCGTTTGCGGAAGAACTATACGGCCGAGGCAGCAGCGGTTATCCTGGCCCGGCTGGACAAACTCAGACTACAGCTCACATCTGACACAGAGCACAAGAGTGTCGCCCTTTACGCCTCGCAGCTTCACAGCAAGCTGGTCTATCTCGATGTTCCCGTCGAGGAGAGCATCGTCATCGGGGATAGTTTTGCCACCCGGGATCTCGTAGCCGACTCCAAACAGCTTCGGGGGTACCTGGTACTTCTCCTCAGTGATAAGGAATGCCGGTTCTATCTCGCCGGCGAAGCTCATCATTTAAGACTTCTCAAGACCACCATACCCACAGACGTATTCGCCTATATGAACGAAAAGCCCCAGCGGGTAGCGAATTTCAGCGATCCCGGGGAGCGAAAGGAGGTCGTCGGGGACAAATTCCTGCATCATATGGACGAGGAGCTTTCGCGCATCCTGGTCCTCCATCCCCTGCCTGTATTCGTGCTCGATCCCGAAAAAATACTCGGTCATTTCAAGCAGCATTCCCACCACCACGCCCGGATCGCCGGCTTTGCCCATGGCAACTACCTGGATGCCGGTGAGCCGGAACTACAGCTTGCGGTACAACCCTGCATGGCGCAGTGGCAACGCCAAAAACAACGGAGCCTGTTGGATCAGGTCGAAACGGTGGCCAGTTACAAACGACTAAGCGCGGGCATTATAGAAGCGTGGGCCGCAGCCGTCCAAAAGAACGCCCGCCTGCTTGTCGTGGAAAAAAGCTTCCGCTTTCCCGCCCGCCGCGGCGACACGCCGGACCGCATCTTTCGAGAGGACGCTCCCGATGAGAACCCCTGGTGCATCCCCGATGCGGTGGATGAACTTATCGGCCAGGTAATCGACCAGGGTGGTGACGTAGAATTTGTCGATGATGGGACGCTCGAGGAATTTGACCGCATCGCGCTCATCCGCTATTATTAAAAATTGCAGTATATGCGTGTACTCATACCGACACTCTTGTTTTTTTGTCTTTCCTACGGCCTTTGGGATGATCGTCGAAAACGGAAACACGGTGGTCATTGATCGTCCCGTATTCGAAGACATCTATCTCGCAGGCGGCACCGTTACCGTGAATGCGCCGGTCCATGGCGACATTGTGGCTGCAGGTGGAACGATCTATATCAACGATACCGTGATCGGCGAGGTGCTCGTCGCGGGGGCCAATGTCACGGTGAACGGCTATGTGACCGGCAAGGTCCGGTGTATCGCCGGCACACTGCGTATTGCGCAGCATATCGACGGGGACCTCGTGATCGCCGGCGGGACGCTATCCCTGGAGCACAATGCCATGATAGCGGGAAGCGTGCTTGCCACCGGCGGCAACCTGGTCCTCAACGGTATCGTCCGGCGCGACATCCGCGCCGCCTGCGCTTCGCTCAGGGTATACGATAGCGTTGGCGGCAACATCGATTGCCGAGGCGCCGATATCGAGATCAATGCACCCATTGGCGGAACGTCTACCCTGGTCGCGGGCCGCCAGCTGGATATCGGCACGGCTGCGGCCTTTTATCACGACGTAGCTTATTGGGCACCCGATAACGTGGATTTCGGTTCATCGCTCAAAAGGGCAAAGAGTGTAAGGGATGAAAGTCTGCGACCGCCGGCAAGCCATTGGTATTTTCTGGGCGCGGTCACGGTGTGGAATGCCTTTTGGTACCTCGGAGCGGCCTTCGCAGAGGTGCTGCTCCTGCAGCTTCTTTTCGGGCCTCTGTTACGAAAAGCCGGGAGCACGGTCTCCGGCGGTACCTGGCGGGCCCTCGGCGCAGGCTTCCTATGGATCTTCGGTCTCCCCGTGGGCATCGTCCTGCTGTGTTTTACCGCCATTGGTCTACCGATCGCTGTCGTGGTGCTGCTTGGCTATATTGCCGTGTGGATCCTGTGTCCCGGGCTTGTAGCCGCTGTTATCGCCAACTGGCTCAACAGCCGGAGCAACAGGGAATGGTCCCGCTGGCCCCTGGTATTTGCGGGTTTTGGCTGTTCAGTGTTGCTGCGCCTGCTCTTTTCGATCCCTTTTGTAGGCTGGATCGCTGCCGTCTTCGTGATCTGTCTGGCGTTTGGCTCCATCCTGGTCAACATTCATTGGAAAAAACGCCCGGCGAGTAGTCTCTAATCACCTTTAAATATTTTGATCATGAAAGCAAAAATGAAAGCATTGGTCTATGGCGGACCGGGTAAAATGGAGCTCAAAGAAGTGCCTGTGCCCCGGCTCGACAGACCTACAGACGCCCTCATCCGCGTGACCCGGACTACGATCTGCGGTACCGATCTGGGCATCCTCAAGGGAAAAGTACCCGATGTAAAACCGGGTACGACCCTGGGACACGAAGGCGTCGGCGTAGTGGAGGAAGTGGGGGCGGCGGTGCGAAATTTCAAGAAAGGCGATCATGTGCTCATCTCCTGTATCACCGCCGACGGCACCTGCGAATACTGCAAGAAAGGTATCTATGCCCATTGTGAAGATGGCGGATGGATACTCGGACATCTGATCAACGGCACCCAGGCCGAATACGTGCGCATCCCCCATGCCGACAACAGTCTCCACCCTATCCCGGCCGGTGTCGACGAGGAAGCGCTCGTGATGCTGAGCGATATCCTGCCTACGGCCTATGAGATCGGCGTGCTCAATGGCCAGGTCAAGCCGGGGGATACCATCGCGATCGTCGGCTCGGGCCCGATAGGCATGTCGGCCCTGCTCACCGCACAATTCTTTTCTCCCGCAAAGATCTATATGATCGACCTGGATCGTAACCGGCTGGAAACGGCGCGGAAATTCGGCGCTACGGATATCATCGATTCGGCGAAAGTCGACCCGGTGAAGAAGATCATGGCGGAAACAAAAGACGGTGTGGATGTAGCCATCGAAGCAGTAGGCGTTCCCGCCACTTTCGATATCTGTCAGCGCATCGTCCGGCCCACCGGCCACGTTGCGGTCATCGGGGTCCATGGCCATCCCGTAAACCTCGAGCTGGAGAGACTGTGGATCCGGAACATCACCCTTACCACCGGGCTCGTGAGCACGTTCACGACGCCGATGCTGATGAAAAATGTCCTTTCCGGAAAGCTGGAGCCCAAAAAGCTGATCACCCATCACTTTAAGCTGGGCGATATCCTCGAAGCGTATAAGGTCTTCGGCAATGCGGGCGAAGAGAAAGCCTTGAAGGTCATCATCACACCCGAAGGTGCGGAAGCCACACATGCCGCCGCCGGCCAAAAGAAAGAAAACCAACCGGCCCATCCGGCCGAAGCCCACTGAGCAGTCAGAACAATGGGGGCTGGACGGAGGCCCCATTCAAAAAGACTAACGATGAAAAAGATAATGATAGCAACCGATTTTTCACCGGCCGCGCGAAATGCCACGGATTATGCCCTTCAGCTGGCGGAGGTCTTCAATGCCACCGTCGTGTTGATGAGCGCCTTCGAACAACAACCGATCCTGGTGACCGAAACCCCCTGGATGCTCAATAGCGAAATTGAAAAGGACCTGGTACAGCGCCGGCTGGAGCAGGAGGTGGACAACCTGATGACCGAAAAGCCAAAAGCGATCGATATCCTGGTATGGAAAGGAACGGCCGGCCATGCGATCGTGGAAGCTGCGGAGCATACCGGCGCCGACCTGATCGTGGTAGGAATGGTGCGGGAGGATAAAGAAATGCGGAAGATCTTTGGCAGTACCACCACTGGTCTGGCCCGCAAGACCCGGGTGCCGCTGCTGGTCGTCCCGGAAAAGGCCCGTTTTGAAAAACCCACCGGCATCGCCGTCGCGGAAGACGTGACGCAGGAAAATGTCCAGGCCACACCGGCTCCGGTCGTAGAATTGCTCGAAAAATTCCATGCGACGCTCTACCTCGTCAGGATCTTCAACCGCGAGGCCGGCGAGATCATCGAGGTGCTGCATACGAACGCCAACCGCCGGCGCAGGATCGGCGCCTTTACCACTTTGGGCGAGACGTCGCTGGATGACAATATTGCCAGGGCGTTGGAAAACGTGGTGGAAAACCATGCGATCGACATCCTCGTGCTGAGACCAGAACCCAAATCGTTGCTTGGCGAGCGGCTTTATGGGAGTACCACCCGCGATATGCTTTTCGACTCCTCCATCCCGCTGCTTATCCTGCCGCCAACCCATCATGAATAAAACACCAGCTATGTTCCCGATCATCACGCTCACCTTCAACCCGTGTATCGATAAAAGCTTTTCTGTGGACAAGCTCCTTCCGGATATCAAGCTCGCGGGCACCGCGCCCCGGCGCGAACCCGGCGGGGGCGGCATCAATGTCGCCCGCGCCATCCGTAAATTGGGTGGCAACGCAAAAGCGGTATTTCCCGCGGGGGGGCCTTTCGGCGAGATGCTTTTCGCGCTGCTTGCTTTGGAACGTGTTCCCGTGAAACCGGTGAAGATCGCGGGTGAGACGCGCGAGAATGTCAACATCACGGAATCGTCCAGCGGCCGCCAATACAGGTGCGTTCTTCCCGGACCGGAATTAACCGACGACATCTGGGACGACTGCATCAATGCGATCGATGAACTCGAGGAGAGCGGAATGGTCGTCGTCAGCGGTAGTCTGCCCGAAGGCTGGCCCGAAGACCTATTCCGGCGGATCAAAGCGCTCGCGGCGCGCAAGCGGGGCCGTCTCGTCGTCGACAGTTCAGGGGCGGCGTTGGAAGCCGCCCTGCGGGCCGGTGTTTACCTGGTAAAACCTAGCGTACGTGAGCTCGAGGGGCTTGCAATGCCATTGGATTTGAGGGGAAGCACGGGTCTTGGAAAAGCGAGGGAACTCATCGCCAGGCGTTATGCTTCCGTGGTGCTGTTATCCGCGGGAGAGGCGGGCGTATTGCTCGTCACCGCAGAGAGCGCCTGGGAAATCCCGGCACCTCCGGTGCGAAAGGTCAGCAGCATCGGCGCGGGCGACTGCCTGGTAGCCGGTACACTATTGCGCCTCGCCGAACATGTTCCCCTGCCGGATGCGGTGCGCTACGGCGTGGCCTGTTCCGCTGCCGCGGTGATGAATCCCGGCACCGCGCTGTGCGAGCAGCATGATGCCGAAAAATTGTTTCGCGCAATGGCTGCGCCGCGTTTGATCCGTGAACCGCCTATAACCGCCGTATAGTATGAAAAAGATCTTTCTCTCCCTGGTCCTTGCCGTGTCGGGCTTAACGCTCACGCTGGCTCAGCCACCTGTAAAGAGCCCCCACCGTCCCGCAAATACCCCCCACTCCTCTCCGCCGATCAGTTTCCGCTATGCCGCCAGGGTAGCCAGGAGGGCGGTGGTAAGTGTCCGTAGCGATGCCGTCATCGGCTCCGGCGTGATCATCGCGGACAGCGGGTATATCGTCACGAACTTTCATGTCGTCGACCATGGGTCCACCATCCGGGTGATGCTTCATGATGAGCGAAGTTTTCGTGCGACGCTGGTCGGTTTCGACCAACGCACCGATCTGGCGCTGCTCAGGATCGATGCCGGCGCCCTGCCTTTTCTCCATTATGCCGCGTCCGGCTCCATCGATGTGGGCGACGTGGTGCTGGCCGTGGGCCATCCATTTGGATTACCCGAGGCCGTCACAATGGGCATCGTGAGCGCCAAAGGCCGGACCGAAGTTTGGCGCGAGGGCGGTAATGCAGCAGGTGCTTTTTTGCAGACGGATGCCGTTGTGAATCCCGGCAACAGCGGCGGGGCACTGGTAGACCTTCATGGGCGTCTTGCGGGTCTCACCGATGCGATCGCTACACCCACGGGTGAGTATGCAGGCTATTCGTATGCGATTCCAGCGGAGATCGTGGAAAAAACCGTCAGAGACCTTATCCGGTTCGGCAAAGTCCTACATGGAGATCTCGGAGTCGCCGTAAGCAAGATGGATACCGCACAGGCGCACCGGCTGGGTTTTGCCTGGCCTACCGGCTTATATGTCGACAGTATCGATGCATCCGGGCCGGCGGCTAAAGCCGGCCTCCGGCGGGGCGATGTGATCACAAGCATCAACGAATATGCCGTCGAATCCACAACCCGCTTCCAAGAACTTGTCGCCAGACATAATGGCGGAGAAACAATAAGCCTGGCCTATGCCCGGGAAGGCAATATCTACAGATGTTACCCCAGATTGCAATGGGAATCACATACGGCCCGGCAGGATCATTAGCGGGATCCTTATTCTAAAAAGCATATCATGCGTATAGCTTCTGAGGAACCAGCGGGCCAGGGCCGTCCGGTACTGCGGCTCCATGACAAAAAGATCGATTCCATACTCCCCGATGAAATCGTTGAGCGCCTGGCTGACATCTCCGCGTGCAATGTGTTTGTACACGAATCGTCTCGGCAGGAAGAACTCGACAATGCGATGCAGCGCCTGAAGCGTCAGTGCGTGCCGGTTATAAATAAAATCGTCCCCCATGGCTACGGCTTCCAATGGGCGATAGTTAAATCCTTCGGGTATCACCAGGACAGGTACAGGTGAATGATGCATGAGCCCGGTAATAGTGCTGCCAAAGATGCGGCGGGTTGCCTTGCCGCTGCTTTTCATTCCGGTGACGATGAGCCCCGCCCGAAGCTGTTCGGCAACAGCGAGAATGGTATCCACGCGTGGGCCTTCCCTTGCCAGCAGCGCGAAGCTTTGCAAGCCGCCGACGTCGAGCATCGAGGCTTCATGATCCAGCAGGCCCCGACAAACGCGGTCCTTGTCGAGCACGGATACCGAGGTTAGTGAATGTGAAACCGTCACCGGCACCTGCGAATACACACTTACCATGGTCAGCCTGCAATCCAGGGCTTTGGCGAGCGCCACGGCATAGGCTTCGGCGGACCGGGCTGAGGGAGTGAAATCGGTGGCGATAAGAATATTTTTCATAACGAGTCGATTATTTTTCAATGGTGTTATGCAGTCGCTTCGCTCGTGTCATGATACAAGAGATTTGAGGTTGGTGTTGAACCACTGCGTTGCAAGCTCGACGATCTCATCGGACTTGTCTCCGGGGAGCTGCGTGGCGCTCTGAGCATGCGTGTCGGCGGGAAGATGCGTGGCACCCTGGATGATCTCCAGCCTTCTGGGACAAGAGAGCAAAGCAAGAGCCTCCCGGTTGAACTCCAGCACGGGCCGGTCGAGACTGCCGGCGATCAGCAGTGCCGGCTGTAGTAGTTCCGGAAGGGTCTCCGCGGCGAGATCGGTACGACCCGAACAGCATACGAGGGCATCGATGACCTCGTCCAGGCATACTGCCGCCCGAATGGCGGCTGCAGCGGCAACGGCCCTCTCGTGCCGGTTGAGATGGGCATCCGCGCCTGAGCGCGCGAAGACGATAATGGTATGAGCGCCCGCGGGTATCGTGAGCTCGGCCGTAAGCTTTTTATGTCCCATCGGGATCATGATCTGTTGATGAAGTGTCGTAAGCATGATAATAGTTTATAGTTAGTTGATCAGATTCCTGAGCCTGCTCACGTCGAGCAGGTATATCCTGCCGTCCGTGATATCGATGAGCTTTTCCTTTTTAAAATCGCTGAGCGTACGGGTCAGGGATTCCGGCGCGGAGCCCACGATGGCAGCGAGATTGTCGCGGGATACGGTGATAAAGCTCCTGTCGTCCTCGCCCGAATGAAAATGGTCATAAAGTCCCAGGATGCCGATTGCCACTTTTTTCCTTAACGAGCTGTAGGCGAGATTAAGCAGTCCGGCCTCGCTCTCGGTGGCATTACGCGCCAGCCAGCGGATCAACTGCTGTGAAAGGGCCGAATCACTGCCCAGGATGGCCAGGAATTCCAAACGCGGAAGAATGATCAGCGCCGCATCTTCCAGCACCTGGGCGTTATCCGTATAGGTCCCACCGCGCACCGCCGCGATATATCCTATGCAGTCACCGGCTCCGTAAATATGGGTGATCAATTCCTTACCATCGGTGTTCACCAGGAAGGTCTTGACCTTCCCTTTGACGATATACCAGACCTGGGTTGCGCGCTGCCCTTCCGAATAGAGCTGGGTCTTTTTCCGGAAATAGCGGATGTCGCGGTCTCCCGGACTCCAGGCACGTTCGCTGCCTTCGACGTTCTCGGGTGGGGGCGTAGTGCCGGCCGGATGATCCTGCAAGCGGCGCCGGTGTTTCTCCAGGCAGGTGTCTATCGACCGGAGCAGTTCCACGCCATCGTAGGGTTTGGAGAGATAATCGTCGGCACCGGCCATCATTGCTTTGCGGAAATCGTCCTTCTCCGTGAGTGTCGTCAGGATGATCACGGGTATACCTCTAGTTTCCGCATATTGCTGAAGGGCATGAATGACCCCATAGCCGTCCAGGACCGGCAGGTCGACATCGCAAACGATGAGATCGGGTTTCTCCGCAACGGCCATCCGCACGCCTTGCCGGCCGTCGGGGGCGGTGATCACGGTATAGTTGGACAAGCCCAGCAAGTCCCTTAGGTTGTCCGCGGTCTCCGGCTGCTCTTCGATGAGTAATATTTTTTTCATAATGGGCTTATGGCGGCAAAATACATCCGCCCGCCAGCGATTGACATGAAGTATATCATCGTACGGAATGATTACCGTCATTCCCTGGGCGAATGGTTACAATTAACTTCGAAATGTCAAAATCATCAAATCATGATCGGAAAATTAACGATGCCCGAGATCGAGCGGCTGCTGTCCAAAGAGGTGGTAGGGCGCATTGGCTGCACGGATGGCGACATGGTCTATGTCGTGCCCATCAGCTATACCTACGACGGAGAGTATGTGTATTGCCATACGCACGAAGGGCTCAAGATACAGCTGATGCGCAAGCATCCGCGCGTGTGTTTCGAGGTCGACCATATGCACAATATGGGCAACTGGCAAACGGCGATCGCCCACGGCGATTTCGAGGAGCTTACCCAGCCGGAAGCCCGTAATCACGCCCTGCTGAAACTGCATGAGCGTATCCTGCCTTTGGTGAGCAGCGAGACCACCCACCTGTCGCCGGACTGGCCTTTTCCTCCTGCCGAATTGAGCAAGATAGAAGGGGTGACCTTCCGCATCCGCCTGCAGGAAAAATCAGGGCGTTATGAGAAATCGCATACGCTGATGCAAAGCTTTTTCAGCATCTGATCACGTCGCGGCATGACCTACATCATTTTCCACGGCGCAGTGCTTGTCTACCTTTATATCAACAAAAAGTATTGTTTATGAAAAAGAATATGAGCGACCTCGACATCATGCTCCGCGCCTTGATCGCATTTGCATTTGCGAACCTGGCCGTCGACCGCGCTCTCGACGGCCGATTTATCGCTATCTACTGGATCCTGGCCATCGCCATAGGAGTAACTTCCCTCACCGGCTTCTGCCCATTATATGCATTGCTGCACATCCATAGCTTCAGCAAAAAACACGAACACCGGCATGAATAAGTGCCGTAAAAACCCGGGCTATTGCCCGGAGCGATAAGCTAAAGCCAGCCCTTATTTATGCGCCACGAAGAGCGGCACGCCGTGCGTCCTGATGAGCCGGTTGATAAAGCTATGATGGAAAAGACGCGACCAGTCGCTGCGGCCAAAGGCCCCGGAGACCAGCCAGGGCTGCTGCATCATCCCCAGCCAGGTGTCGTAGAAGAGGTCGGTGCGCATATGCAGGCGAAGCGCCCTGAAGTGTTTGAAATGCTGCTCGCACCATTCGCGGATCATGGCCTCTTCCGGGATGCACGCCTGCTCGTTATCGCTGACACACACCAGGGTTGTACGGAGCCTGTTGAATTCCGGGAACAGGTAGGCAAACTGGCGGATGGCGTACACAGACGACGCAGTCCCATCGTAGGCGAAGATGATCTCACCAGGCAGCGCGGGTTTCTCGGGTAGCAGTAACACGGGGCATTCGGTATGATGAAGTATCTCTCTCATGTACGCGTTGGGTTGACGGTCGTCGTTGGCTTCGAAAAAATGGCGGCTGCTCAACAGGAGGAGATCGGCAAAACGCGTTTCGCGGCGGAGTGTCGGGAGCGCGAAATCATAACGATCTTCGTGTACGCGACAAACGATCGAATGTTCTTCGCAATACCGTTTCACCCGGGAGCAGTGGTTGGCAACGACCTTGTCCGAATTCTCCGGAGGGGCGACATACACCGGCTCCTCCACCCCACCCGAGCCGGTCCAAAGCTCGGCATAGTCGGCCTCGGGTAACAAGGTCGTAGTAAGCATGATCTTCGCGCGCTCGTTGAGGGCGGCGGCGAAATCCAGGAGATCGCGGTGATAGCCGGTGCCTTCGAGGGGCAGGAGTATCTTTTTCATATTCGGTTTACTTTAAAATTTACGGTGTGTTTTTTCGGCACGGTCACGGGCAGCGAGAAGCCTGTTCCCTATCCAGCTAAGACCCGAAAAAAAAGCGTCGCGGGCGAAGACACCCGGCTCGAAATGATGCAGCAATTCCTTCCAATTGTGCCGGATATCCTCTTCCAGCAACAGGCGGTGATGAGCCAGTTTTTCCCGTTCCAGCTGCAGCTGCGTGGCGTTCTTAATTCTTTTCATGGGTTTCGTTTTCCGATGTGCTTTTCGTCAGTTCGTCGAGAATGATGTTGGTGATCGGAATGCGGATCAGGCGGCGTCTGCCCCACCAGATGATAAAACCGATGAGCACCAGCAAGACGGCTACGCTCACGAATCCAAGGATGAAATCATTGACGAGATAGCTCACGAGGAATGCCACTCCGATAAAGACAAATACAAAAGCGATGGCCAGGATAGCCGCGAGCACCCCTACGGCGATCAGCGAGGAAAGGACGCCGGCGATCCTGTCCGCGGCGCCCAGCCGGGCTTCGTCGACCCGTACATGTACATATTCGCGCACATGATCCACGAAGTCCTCCATTTTTTTAAAGTCGTCCATATGCTTATGTTTATGAATATAAATCTACAGCGAATGGTGAGCGGTGGACATGACGGGCGTCATGGCAGGAGATGATAAATGTCTTTGAACCAGCGGACCGTGCCGTCCGGGTATGCCTGGACGGTGTTGTAAAGTACGAACACGGGAACTCTCGGGCGCAGGTCCAGGTGAACCGGTAGTTGGTTGCGCAGGCAGGAATTGAGCATCACCGTGTCCAGCCGGTGATCCATGAGAATTTCGCCGAGCAAGAATGGTTTTTCCAGGCGGATACAGCCATGGCTGAGAAAACGCCAGCCCGAACCAAAGGCCTTTTTGATATTGGTATCGTGCATGTATACGTCGAAGGGGCTGGAAATGTTGAACTTGAGTACTCCCAGCGCATTTTGGCAACCCGGTGCCTGCCGGAGCGTATAAGGGAAATCAGCGGCGGTATAGTGGGCCCAGGGAACGCTGGCCGGATCGACCCGGCGGCCATCGCTGTCGAGCACCTGGATCTCCATGAAGCTGGCGAGTTCGGGTGCTTTCCGAAAAACGGGCAGCAGCTCGTGTGTCGCGATGTGCCGGGGAATGTTCCAATAAGGATAAAGGATCAGGCCGTCGACCCACCCGGCAAACCGCGGCGTACGTTTGGAGGGCTGCCCCGCGACGATGCGCATATGGAGGTTGAGCGTATCGGCGGCATAATAACGCAATGTTGCCGAAGGGATATTGGCGACGATCACCCGGCTGAAGTGAAAATGATGCACCCAGCGCAAGGTGTTAAGCGCCACCGACAGGCGTGCGATGGTATCGGCGAAAGCGGCGGCCGGCTCCCCACCCTTTTCCAGTGCCTGTCGCAGCGCCGCTTTGAGCGTCGCATACTCTGCCGTCTTTGGTTGAAGGCCGTCGAGCGTTTCGCGAAGTTGCGGGACGTCGGCAGTTGCAAGGATCGCTGCCAGCGTATCTTCGTCGCGGGCGGCATACGCCGGCGAGACACCGTCATAGCTGACTTCGATGCCCGCGCCGCTCCAACTATCCCGCGCGAAATCATGCACCGCCGTGGCGAACTTCCGGCCCGCTTCCTCATCCGTCCTTTCTAGCAGGGAACGCAAGAGTGCCGGCCGGTAGACGTTGCTGTCGAGCCCTAGCCAGGCGGCGCTGTCGATACACTCGATGAGCTGGCGACGGCCTTCGGCATCGAGTCGGGGAAAAGCGGGTTGGGCGACGGCTTCGCCGCGTGGGAACCCAACGAGCCGGCCGGCTCCCCCGTCTGGGGCAGGCTGCGCTACGCCGCCAAGCGCCCATAGCATGGCCCCTATCACCCCCAGATTTCTCATGAAATGTATTTTTCCGATAGGTCTTCCATCGTCGAGATGCCGAGTGCATCCTCTGCCTTGTTGATGTTTTCGATCCCTTTGAACAAGGCATCGGGGTTGAAGGAGATACTATCGATATGTTGCCGAACGAGGAATTGCGCATATTCCGGAAAATCGCTGGGCGCCTGGCCGCAGAAGCCAATGGTTGCACACGCGGCATTGGCCCGGGAGATCATCATGGAGATGATGGCCTTCGCCGCTTCGTCCCGTTCGTTGAAGAGCGGGGCGATGAGCGAGCTATCCCGGTCGATACCCAGGGTAAGCTGCGTAAGGTCGTTCGATCCGATGGAAAAGCCATCGAAGATCCTGGCGAATTCCGACGCCAGCAGGACATTGCTGGGAATCTCGGCCATCACATACACCTCCAGGGCATTGTGGTGGCGCGCCAGCCCATATTCCGCCATGCGTGCCAGCACGCGGCGGCCTTCGCTCACGGTGCGGCAAAAGGGGATCATCACCTTGACATTGGTAAGACCCATGACGTCGCGGACCATGCGGATCGCTTCGCATTCGAGGGCAAATCCTTCCGTATACAGATCGCTGTAATAGCGCGAAGCGCCCCGGAAGCCCAGCATGGGATTCTCCTCTTTGGGCTCGAAGGGCTTACCGCCGATAAGGTTGGCATATTCATTGGTCTTGAAGTCGCTCATCCGCACAATAACATCTTTGGGATAGAAAGCGGCGGCAATCGTAGCGATGCCCTGGCTCAGGTTTGTGATGAAATATTCTTTTTTGTTTTTGAATGCGGCCGTGAGCTCGTCGATGCGTGCCCTGGCCTTCTCGTCTTTGAGCTCATTGAAACGTACGAGCGCCATCGGGTGGATGCCGATGTGGTTGGCGATGATGAATTCCATGCGGAGCAACCCGACGCCGTTGTTAGGGAAGAACGAGAGCTCGAAGGCCTTCTCCGGATCGGCCATGATAAGCATGGCGCGGGTATGTTTCGGCAGGGTCAGGTTACCAAGATCGATCTTCTTCTCTGCCCATTCCGCCGCACCCCTGTAAACAAAACCCGTCGAGCCTTCACAGCAGGAAACGGTGATCGAATCGCCATCGGTTATTTTGGATGTGGCGTCGCCGGTGCCCACAACGGCAGGCACACGCAACTCACGCGCTACGATAGAGGCATGGCTCGTGCGTCCCCCTTTATTCGTCACGATGGCAGCGGCTTTTTTCAGTATGGGGTCCCAGTCCGGGCTCGTGATATCGGTGATGACGATATCGCCTTTTTGCAGGTTATCGGCATCCCCGGGCGATGCCAGCACCCGGGCGCGACCGGCCACGATATGCGTTCCCACGGCTTCGCCCTGTGTCAGACATTCGCCTTTCCTGCCCATTTCGTATTCCGTGAGCAAGCGCGGATTGCGGCGGGACTGTACCGTCTCCGGCCGGGCCTGAACGATATGGAGCTGGCCTGTGGTGCCATCCTTCGCCCACTCGATATCCATGGGTTTGTTGTAATGTCGCTCGATGTCCAAGGCCCAGCGGGCCAGCTGGAGGACCTCCGCATCGGAAAGCACGTATTGCAGCCGTTTTTCCGGCGTGGTATCTTCATTGACCGTGCTGTCGGCCTCGCCATAGATCATGGTCTTTTCCTTTTTGCCTAATTTCTTTTGGATGATGGCCTGGTGACCGCGTATCAGTGTGGGCTTAAAGACAAGGAACTCATCTGGCGTCGATTGCCCCTGAACGATATTCTCACCGAGACCCCAAACACCAGCGAGATGGATCACATCGCGGAAGCCCGACTCCGGCTCGAGCGTAAAGCCCACGCCTGAACAGCCTTTATCGGCCCGCACCATATGCTGCACTCCCACGGAAAGCGCTACTTTATTATGGGGATATTGCTGGACGACGCGGTATTCGATGGCCCTATCCGTATACAACGATGCAAAGCAATTGCGCACGGCCCCGAGCAGCGCCTGCTCGCCGCGGATATTGAGATACGATTCATGCTGACCGGCGAAACTCGCCTCGGGCAGGTCTTCCGCGGTTGCGCTGCTGCGGACAGCCAGGTCGGCTAACGCGTCTCCGCTGAGCTCCTTATAGGCGTCGAGGATCGCCGCCGAGAGATCCGGCGGCAGATGGGCCTCGGTGATCAATTTCCGCGCCGCGGCGCCGGTCGCCGCCAAATTGGTAAAATTCTCGCAATCCAGCCCGCCGAGCAATCCTTGCAAAGGTGT
>Ga0134128_10000126_pt1 | contig 107458 bp, 93 predicted proteins | sample KB31754_FD_96462 | JGI IMG/M metagenome (GOLD analysis project Ga0134128, IMG submission 96462) | Terrestrial soil microbial communities with excess Nitrogen fertilizer from Kellogg Biological Station, Michigan, USA - KB3-175-4 | ecosystem: Environmental > Terrestrial > Soil > Unclassified ... | reverse complement strand
CTTCATTGCGAATGTACAGATTCTCACACCTCGCGCACCCCCCAGTCGATTTGCCGCTCCGTCGGCTCACCCTCCATCATTGTTCGCAAGAAGTTCGGATTCAAGAGAACTGAACGGTTACAAGCCGCATACCATACATGTTGCGAACACGCGAATCTGCCCGCTTTGTTTCCGGGACGCTCGCGCGCGAGGCGTAACGGGTGGCCGCAGCGTGGGTAAAGGTCCGCGCGCAGCGGCTCGGAAAACCAAATCACGCGGTGCCCGCCTCGCAATCGCGAACCCATCGCGACAAAATGCTGAGAAGTGTCCGCTTAACCCCGCACTGTTTTCATGAACGCAAGAGGTTTGGCAGCGCCCTATGCCGCTTCTTCATGAATTTGGCGGATATATCACCGGGAACCCCGCTTTGTCTCGGTTCTTCCGGTGCAATCGAAAGGGCGGTGGTGCCATGAGAGACGCGATGAACATTAATGTATGAGCGCCGGCATAGACATAAAAGCCCCACATTAGTCGCGACAAACTCATCTTGAGGGGGAGGTGCGCGGCCGCCTGCCACGCAAATGGCGTCGCCCAAATCAGCAAGAGCGCCAGCGATGCCCCCCACCATAGTGCGAGTCCCCAACGAGACCGAGGGCGACGCGAGATGGTCGCAGGGGAAATCAGAAAGGCGAGAAGCGCTACAACCAACGGTGCCCACGCAAGCGCTCCGTGCGTGGTCTCAGCGAAGGCCGCCACAAATGAAAGTGCAACCACAAAGCCGGTCGCTGTGTGGTCCGCGGGAGGGAACGGAAATGGCGTATCGAGCGCGGGCCAGACGAGCGAAGCAATCAGGCAAAACCACGCGATGGCAGCGATGTACCACTTCAAACGCTGAAGTATGTTTTTCTCGGTATTCATGCTACTGATCACCCCAGCCTTTCCAGCTGCGTTTTCCCGCCTGTAGCGCCCAGCCCAGCCCGCCTCCGTTCTTGCGCGCCCGTCCGTCCTCCAGCGCTACAGCTTATGCTAAGATACGCTGCCGATGCAGAAACGAATCATTTCTTGTGTGGTCATTGCTTTAATCGCTTCAGCGTTCCTCACCTCTGCGATCGCCGACGGCATTGAGGCGCTTCTGCAATCGCGGTTTAACTATTTGGTCGGCGACGACGGCCGCTTTCTCATCGGCGCGATCGTCTTTATCAGCGTTTGGGCGCTGCTGTTTGGGCTGATATCGTACATGGATCCGCGCAAACCCGATCGCCCACGACGGCGCAAAGGCTTCGACGTCCTGCCGCCGAAATGAATAAAGGCACGACGGGTGCGATTTGGGACCGTCGAAAGCGCACCTCTCCCGCACCTGTCCCCCGATTTTGTCCTTCAAACAATCGTCCATCATTGAAATCAAAAGGCGCGGACTTAAAGTCCCACTGATGCCCGACGAGATTATCGAACTTGACCTGGGTGTTATCCCCGAAGCGGCGATCTCCGGTGCCGTCTGTCTTCAGACAGAAGTCATCACCTTCCTCACATTCAACGCGATGCGTCCGACTGCGCGAATGAGCCCATATGGTGGGCCGTATCTGGAGAATGCCGGGACAGCCGTGATTGAATTCAAAAGATGCATCGTCTCACGCTTCGGCTATCCGAACGACGAGCCGCGATCGGGAATTCCGCAATACCAATCGGTGGATTATGGGATTTATGAAGTGCTGAATTCCACGTGGATCCAGGAAGTCGTGCGAATGAACCGCTACTCTTTTCCAAAAACTCAAGACGACTATGTAAAACGACATTTTGTATTTGGCTTTCACGACAGCACGTTCGAATGTCTTGCAGATGATCTCGACCTTCAGGTGACAAATGAGCCTTTCGATGTGATTTTCGACCGCATCAAGCGGCGAGCGATCAACGGCGCATGACCGTTTACGCCAGCAAAAAGGGACCGGGTACGGGTCAGGAATCGCAAAGTCATATTGTCTTAGACTTGCCCCGCCGTCACCGCGGAGTCAGACGTGACCCTGGTGTCACAATTCTCCCTTATCGCCGGGACGGGGGGGTGGCTGACTCGAGCGGAGTTGATGAAGCTTCAACTGCGCGGTGGTCAGAAGCCTGGCGACTTCCAGCAAATCGGAATGGTTGATCCTGCCGCTTTCGGCGCAGCGGGAGCAGGCGAGTAACGTGTCGCTGACGTGGGCATGCAAGTCGTCCAGTTCATCGTATGGGCGGGCATTCATTGTCAAAGTGTTTTTACCGTTCAATGCGAAAGCCGCAATACGGGTTATTGAGTCATTCCGGTTTTCCTGAGGCTAAGCTCCTCTTTCTCATCGACGCCGTTGGAGAATAGGGTAGTCAATCGACCAGGCTGAAGCATGCAGTTTAAGAACCCCTGTATACGCCCTTCGTCAGCCGATCTTTTGACGTGGTCCCGCGAGCTCGAAATTGAATCGAAGTGCCTTCTGCGGGTTTCCGAAAGCAGGGTTCTGCGGCTCAACGAGATGATGTGCGCCTCGGCCGAGTTGCGCCAGCAGGTTCAGCGCGATCGCGAGGATTGGGCGAAAATACAATTATCCGCGGTGGGGTGGCCGAGCGCGATAGCGGGGTGTGGACCATGACGAGGTGAAACGGGAACGCCGTCCCGGATCCGGGAGCGCTTTCAAGGCGCTCAGGGATCCGGGGCGACGTGCGTACACTTTGCCCCCGCGTGGACAGGAGGCGCCTCGGCGTTCAACCGCGTCACTCGCGCCCACGAGGGGTTACTTACCGAAAACTTTCTCATTCATCCGAATCCAACCGGTAATTCTTCACGAATTGCTGAAGCGCCGGCGTCGAGTGGTGCTTGAGTTCATCGAGGATCAGGGCATTGCGGAATCGGCCCATGTCCAGGTACGCGCGGTAGTCTGCGGGAATTTGTTCCTGCGACAGCGTCACCTTTCCATCGAACGCCCGCTGATAGAAGCTTTCTTCGTACATGTTCTGGCGCGTCGCGGACATCTTCTTGAGCATGTCGAAGAGCCATTGCGGATTGGAGGCGGGGCCGCGCGCGATCTGATTCAGGAGCTCGCGATGGTGGGGGGTGACCAGCTCGATTCGGCCGACCATCGCACGCGTGACATACGCGCTTTGCGAAACCCGCAGCGGCAGATACTGCTGCGTCCAGACGGGCGGCACCATGAAAAACAGCCGGGTGCCTGGCCGCCTGAAGTAGGAGACTTCCCAGGTATTGAGCAATCCGTCGGCTTCGTCGGCATTCAGTCCCTGTGCGACGAGGGCTGCGTGCAGCTCGCGCCGAATGCGGGCCATGGAATCGGGACGATAATCGTCGGCAGAAAAGGAAGCCGGTATCTTCGCGAGCGGCTCATTGCCGTTGCGCTGCATCGAGATCGGATCGATCGTCCGCACGGCACAGCGCCCATCGCCTCGCACATCCACCAGCCAGAGCGGGCCGACGGTGAATCGCGGGTCGGCCTGCACCCACTGCGTCCAGTCGGCACGAATTTGAAGTTGATCGGTCGCGATATCGCGCGACACAGTCAGCGGGGCTTTGAGATGCCCGACGCCGCGATAAAAAAGATACCGCTCGCTTTCGCCCGCCGCGGTGGTGACGTTGGCCGCGTCTACTTCGCGAGGGGCGGTCCAGACGCGCTCCGACGTTTTCGGCCCGGTACTGTTCGTTCCAACGGTCAGGTTATGCCAGGAGAGGGAGCCGACTGTTGCGCTGCTGAGCGTGCCATGCTTGACGTTTTCATCATGCAAGCCCGGCGCGCTGGCCTTTGCATCGGGATAGAACTGTGTCAGCCAGCCGCCCTTGAATTGCACATCCACGTCCAGATGCACCGGCGGGCTGCCCTGCGGAAGATGGAAATAAATCACCGGCGTTTCGAGGCGAACCAGCACCTCCTGATCGCAACGCGGCCAGCCTTTGAAATAAATGGGCGGCACCTGCGAAGCCGTCTGGATCAGCTCTCCATGCAGGTTATGAACGAACGCGGGGACCGGCTCATCGTCGGTGTTGATGCCGCCGATGGCGTTGCCGCGCTCGTCCTGAAGCGAAGTGAAGGTGCCCCATTCGTGGACGGTCAGACCAGGATCGGAGCCTGATGCGCCAAATGTGGCGCTGGCACAGAGGCCGGCCACGACGAGGGCCGCAGATTTCAAAACCGTGTGCAGCTTCATGGAAACTCCTTTCTGTTGCAGACCATGAAATGCGCTTGGCTGTGAAGTAGGGCGGGCGGGAGAATCCAATAGATTAAAATTTTGCGATAATGGATTTGGGCGCTGGGGCTACTAGGTACAGGTCCGGTGCTCGATTCGGTGCGCCAAGCACGCCAAGGAGCCAAGAGCGCCGAGGAAGAAAAAGACAAGAGCATTTACTTGGCGCTCTTGGCATCTTGGCGCCCTTGGCGCAACAGCAGGCGGAAGACCGCGAATCGCGAGGCGGCATGACCGACGCACAGTTGGTGCGCGAGGCGCTGCAAGGCGGAGATGGCGCGTACGAGCAGCTCGTACGGCGATGGTCGCCGCGCGTGATGGCGGTTTGCCATGCGCGGCTCGGGCGGGTGGACTGTGTCGATGATCTGACGCAGGAATCGTTGCTGCGCGCCCTGCGATCGCTTTCGAGTTTGGCAGAGCCGGAAAAATTTGGGCCGTGGGTCTGCGGCATCGCGACACGCGTCTGCCTGGACTGGCTCAAATCGCGCCGGCGCGGAGATGTGGAATTTTCGGCGCTGTCGGAACAGCAGCCGGCTTGGCCCGCGAAAGAGGCCGTCGCCGATATCGATCGTCTGGAAGAAATCGATCGGCTGATGAGCGAAGTAGAAAAACTTCCGCTGCCGCATCGCGAGGTGCTGATGCTTTATTACTACGATGACCTGACTTACGCCCAGCTTGGCGAGGTGCTGAATGTTTCAGCCGCCACGATCAATGCCCGGCTCACCCAAGCCCGGCAGATGCTTCGCCAGCGTCTGGGTGCAACGCAAGGGGACCACCGATAGTCATGAATTGCCAGCAGTATGAAAATCTCGTGTCCGCGAAGCTCGATGGGGAGCTTTCTCCAGAGGAAGAGTCGCAGTTGCAGGCGCATCTGGAGAGTTGCGTCGTATGCCAGGCGGTTGCTGCCGTGATGGAAGAGCAGGATGAGCGGCTTCGCGGGGTGTTTGCGACTCGACGGATCGCCGCCGCTTCGGCTGCGGAAAAGACCCTGGCAGACCTCCGGGCCGATCAACTGAGGGCTCCATATCAACTAAAGGTTCCGGGAGCCTTTAATTTGGATTCGCAGAAAATTCAGGGGGATGATCATATAAAGGGTCGTGTCCCCTTTAGTTCATGGGTGCCTTTGGGATTGGCCGCGGCGGCGGGGTTTCTGATTGCGGTTTTGATCTTCCGGCCGTGGCAGAAGGCGCCGCAGATCGTTCGCACAGTCATACAGCCGTCCACCAATACGCAGGTTGCTTCGACCACCCAGCCCGATGCAGTCTTTACCTGTGGCCAATTGGCGCTGGCGACCGGGAAGGTGGAGATCCGGTCGGCGGACAGCTCGGTGTGGCGGCCGATGGAAACCGGGGGCAGTGTGCCGGTGTATGCGTGCATTCGTACGGGCGATGGGGTTCGCTGCGAATTTCAGATGACCGATGGCTCGGTCGTCCGCCTGAATCAGGATAGCGAATTGCGAATCGCCGGTTCCCGGCGCCTTGAGTTGACGAGCGGGCAAGTTTGGTCGGGCGTGGCGCAGAACAAGACGCCGTTTGTCGTTTCCGCGGATCCGACCACGATCACTGCGGATAGCACGCGATTTGATCTCAGCAAGACGCCGGAGAAAACGAGCCTGGTAGTGTTCGACGGCGCGGCGCGGGTGAAGACGAGTGGCAACGATCTGCGCGTGACTTCGGGTCAGGAGATGCAGATCGTCGCCGGTCGGGCGTCGCAGCCTCGGCCTGTGCCTGATCTGTCGCTGGCTGCGCAATGGATCGATGAGCTTCTGCTGCTCAAGGGGCGGGACAATCCGGAGCTGACGCAGCGCATCGACGATCTGCTCGCCCGGCTGGGCGAGGACAAGATGCAGTACCTCTACGAAAACGAAATCCGGGGTTTGGGCGATCACTGCGTTTTGCCGCTGACGCGATACATCCAATCCGATCGCTCCGCGCGCGAGCCGGCGAGGAGGCGCAGAGCTGCTGAGATTCTTTCCGATTGCGCGCAGCCGTGGTGCGTTCCCTATCTGATCGAATTGCTTCGCGACCAGGACGGAGACGTCCGCGCCGCCGCGGGGCGGGCGCTGATTCGCGTGAGCCACGTCGATATCGGAAGTGATGTGCAGTGGCGCAATGCCTCTGACTCCGACCGCGCCGAGCTCATTACCCAATGGGAGCAATGGTGGAGTCGGAATAAATCTCATATCCCGGGGGCGATAACGCCGGATGCGAAGGTTGGTTCACAATCCAACAAGGTCTGAGTGCCGGTGATGAACGGGACAAAATTTTCTGATCCAGGAGACATACTGAGTTAGAATTGGATTCCGACCAATGAACCGGCCGGCGATTCTATTGTCGTATGGCTCGCGCACGCCTCGCTGGCGGCGCATGGCGTTGCGCGTGGGCATTGTCGTCGCAGTCCTGACCACGTTCACGATCGCATATTCTCTTCATCTTTTTGACTCATATCGCGCGTGTGGAAGCTTCTCGGTCGATGTGCGCGTAACTGGTGGGGCTTACAAACAGATGAACTATGCTGCCGCCGGAACGGAAGAGGAGGCGCAGAGCTTTGCGCAATTCATGTTGGAGAGTCCTACTGATTTGCCCAAAGCGACTCAGCTAAATCCTTCCACTTCGCAAATTCAGGTGCCGGTGAGCTTCGTCAAAGATCTGCTCATGCCCCGCGAGCAGCGGGAGCAGCCTGCCTATGCGGCGATCGCCATCACGTTTTTGGATGGCAAGGTGGCTACTCGTACGGTGAAACTACCGAACAATTCCAATACGCCAGTGCTGGTTACGATCGACAAGGATGAGCAATGAGGATGGGGCGGGTAAGTCGATATCCCTTATTTGCCTGCCGATTGGCGAAAGCGGGCTTCTTTGCCCCGTCATAAGGGTGTAGAATGCCCGAACCTTTCGACAGGGAGCCGCGAGCGAATGGCAAGTCGGCGGTTCTTAATTGTTTGTACAGCGGCGCTTCTGGCGTGGAGCGTGTCGCGGGCAATCCGCGCCGATGCGGATTCGGGTGCGGGCGGGGCGAAGCTGTTGCATCTGGATGCGTCGAAGGCGGGGCCGTATGACTACGCGGCGGCGCGAAAGCTGTGGGCGTTTGAGAAACCGGTCGAGCCTGCCATCCCGGCGGTTCGCGATTCCAATTGGTGCAAATCGCTGATCGATCATTTCGTGCTGGCCAAGTTGGAAAGCAGAGGGCTGAAACCTGCGCCGAAGGCCGACAAGATCACCCTCATCCGTCGTGCGACTTACGATCTGACCGGCCTTCCGCCATTGCCGGAGGATGTGGATCGGTTTGTTCATGATGATTCGCCGGACGCGTTTGCGAAGGTGATCGATCGGCTACTGGCTTCGCCCGCCTATGGGCAGAATTGGGCGCGGCATTGGCTGGATGTCGTCCGGTATACCGACGCCTTCGATTCGCGCAGCCTCAAGGGCGACGTGATCGGCGACGGCGATGTTTCCAATGCCTGGCGATATCGCGATTGGGTGGTCAAAGCCTTTAATGAGGATTTGCCTTACGACCAATTCATCATTAACCAGATGGCGGGTGACCTGCTGCCAAGTCCAAACGGCGAGACGAATGTCGATGGCATCGTGGCGACCGGGATGTACGTCATCGGCAACTGGGGGCCGGGCGATGCGGACAAGGAAAAGATGCTCACCGACATCGTCGATGACCAGATCGACGTGACCGGCCGGGCCTTCCTGGGGCTGACGCTCGCTTGCGCGCGCTGCCACGATCACAAGTTTGATCCGATTCCGACGGCCGACTATTACGGCCTGGCGGGGATCTTCTTTTCCAGTCATATCCTCCCTGATCCGGGGCAGAAGACGGCCGGGTCGTTGGTCGCGAAAGTCTCGCTCGATTCTGTGAAGGACACGCAGGAGCGCGCGGCTCACGAGAAACGCATCGCCGACGCGAAGGACAAAATCGAAAAACTGCTTGACGAATCATATCAGCAAAAGATCAAGACGATGTTGCCGCGCCTGGATGAATACCTGATGGCTCTGCGCAAGCTGGAGCTGGCGAAGAGCAAATCGAAGGACCTATTGGGGCTCGCAGCAAAGAATCATCTCGATCCGATCAGCCTGGAGCGGATGGATGATTATGTCGATCGGCAGCTTCATCCCCAGCGGCAGCGCACGCTGCTGACGACCGCTCGCAATAACGTCAGCGGCCTGACAGGAGTTTCGGCCTGGACCGGGCCGGCGGATATGCCCCCCAGCGTCACGGTCAATACGACCAGCGAAGAAGTTTCCTTCAACACGATATCGCTGCCGGCCCGTTCGCTGGCGGTACATCCTGGACCAAAATCAGGCGTTGCGATCGGGTGGGTCAGCCCAATTACAGGCGTCGTGCGCGTTTCGGGAGAGCTGATTGATTCCGATCCGACTTGCGGTAACGGCATCGACTGGTCGCTGGATTTAATCCCATCGCGTGGCATGCAGCGCATCGCATCGGGTACCTATACCAATGGCGGGCGTCAGCGCCTTTCTTCCGGTCGCGAGGATGAAGATCTTGATGCGGTCACCGTTAACAAGGGCGATGTGATTCGTTTGACGGTCTTCCCCAAGGGGGATTATTCCTGCGATACGACGACGGTCGAGCTGAAGATCGAGGAGCCGACGCACAAGCTGATCTGGAATTTGAAGGACGATGTGCTGGATGATTTCCACGCCGGCAATCCGCATAGCGACCGTCTGGGTCACGCGGCGGTATGGGAGTTTGGCGAGGTGCCGGATGAATTGCCAAATAACGTCGCCGCCTCCGATATCGCTTCCAGCACATGGGATGATTTGTTTGGCTCTTCGGATGATGATGCCCAGAACGCTGCCGAGTCGATGCGCGATGTTTTGAAGCTCATCGATCAGCAGGCGCAGCGGAATCAGAAGACCGGCAAGGGAAAACCGCTGAATCTCAAGGGGTCCAATGCAATTCTGTATCGAGCGATGAGCGATCCACGTGGTGCATTCTGGGCCGATTCGCGCGCGAAGGACCAGAACCTGCCGGATGAGGATCGCAAGGAAGTCGCCCAGGTGCGGGACCATCTCGCATCACTGGAAAAGCGGCAGTTCCCGCCGATTCCCTATGCAAATGCGATTCAGGAAGGCGGCACGCCGCAGAGCATGTATGCGGGGTTCCACGATACGAAGATCGAGATTCGGGGAAAGTACGACCAGCTTGGGGACGAGGTGCCCAGGCATTTGCCGCGATTGCTGGCCGGCGACGAGCAACCTGCGATAACCACCGGCAGCGGGCGAATGCAATTAGCCCAGTGGATTGCCAGCAAAGACAACCCGCTGACGGCGCGGGTGATGGTCAACCGCATCTGGCAGCATCATTTTGGAACTGGAATCGTCCCGACCGAAAACAATTTCGGGAAGCTGGGCGTCGCGCCCACGCATCCGGAGCTGCTCGATTATCTGGCCTGCCAGTTCATGAAGAATGGCTGGTCGATGAAGGCCATGCAGCGGATGATCATGCAGTCGGCGACCTATCAGCAATCGTCCAATCCTGATCCGCAAACATTGAAGACCGATCCGGGTAACGAATTGCTGGGCTGCATGCCTCGCCAGCGCCTGTCTGCGGAGTCGATCCGCGATTCGCTGCTGATGGACGCCGGCCAGCTCGATACCGCGCTTGGCGGTGCGCCGACGCATGACATCAACAGCCATCGAAGGTCGATCTATTTGATGAGCATTCGCTCGGAGCGCAGCGATTATCGAACTCTTTTCGATGCGCCGGATCCGAATGCGATCGTCGATGGACGAATCGATTCGACCGTCGCTCCGCAGGCGCTGTTTTTGATGGATGATCCGTTTGTTTTAAGCCAGGCGAAGGCGATTGCGGACCGGGCGCTGAGCGAGCCTTCAGGTGATGATGCGAAACGGATCGAATGGCTCTATCGCCATCTTTATTCGCGAATGCCCAGCGAAAGGGAAATTGCGATTGGATTAAATGCAATCAAGGCGGAGCTTGAATCGATCAACGGCGCGCCGGCGATGTCGAAGCAGGATGCCTGGACGGCCTATTGCCAGGTGCTGCTCTGCGCCAATGAATTTGTGTACGTCGATTAGCCTTGAAATGAATCGAGGTATGAAATGATGGCTTATCCTCCCAGTCGTCGGCAGATGCTTCGGCGTTTTGCCAGCGGGTTTGGCATGCTGGGCCTCGCGGGGCTGCTGGCCGAAGACCTGATGGCCGCCGAGGGCTCGGCGATGATGCCCAATCCGCTCATCTCGCGCCCGCCGATGTACCCGGCTCGCGCCAAGCGCGTGATCTTTCTGTTCATGTCAGGGGGCCCATCGCATGTCGATACCTTCGATTACAAGCCAAGGCTGAACGCGGAAAATGGCAAGCCGCTTCCGTTTGCCATGCCGGCCCTGATGCGCACCAAGACGGGTAACCTGCTCGGCTCCTCCTTCAAATTCTCCAAGCATGGCCAGAGCGGCCTCGAGATGAGCGAGCTGTTTCCGCATTTGTCCACCTGCGCCGATGACATGTGCATCATCCGCTCGATGGAAGCCGACAACATCAATCACAATGGCGCCTGCCTGCAGATGAACACGGGTGAACAGGCCTTCTCGCGGCCATGCGTCGGATCATGGCTGCTGTATGGGCTGTGCAGCGAGAATCAGAATCTGCCGGGCTTTGTGGTGATCAGCCCGACGCAGCCGGCTCAGGGCGCGCCGCTGTGGAGCAGCAGCTTCCTGCCCGCCGCTTATCAGGGGACGCTCGTCACCGATTTGAAGAATCCGATCTCGGATTTGCGCAATACGATGTTCTCACGCTCGCGACAGCGCCAGCAGCTCGACACGCTCAAAGAGCTCAATCAGCTTCACGAAGCGGCTCGCGAGGAAGACAACCGCCTGAGCTCGCGTATCGCATCGTTCGAGCTGGCCTTCCGAATGCAGACTGAGGCCCCGCAGGCGTTCGATGTATCGGAAGAATCAGCCGCCACGCGGAAGATGTATGGGCTGGACGATCCGATGACCGAAACCTTCGGCAAGCAATGCCTGCTCGCCCGGCGCCTCGTCGAGCGCGGCGTGCGGATGGTGCAGGTCTATCACACGCAGCATCTGAATCGTAAAAGCTGCCAGCTTTGGGACCAGCATGGAAATCTCAAGGCCGATCTGAAGGCCAACTGCCAGGCAAGCGATCTGCCCATTGCCGGGTTGCTGAAGGACCTCAAATCGCGCGGCTTGCTGGAGGATACACTGGTGCTGTGGGGCGGCGAGTTTGGTCGAACGCCCACCGCACAGGGCAACGATGGGCGCGAGCATCACCCATTTGGTTTTTCTATGTGGATGGCCGGCGGGGGCGTCAAAGGCGGCCTCGCCTACGGTTCCACCGACGACTACGGCTGGTACGCCACCGAAAACAAGGTTCACGTTCACGATCTGCATGCGACGATCTTGCACCTGATGGGCATCGATCACACGAAACTCACCTACCGATACAGCGGCCGGGATTACCGCCTGACCGATGTGTATGGCAAGATCGTCCGCGGCATCCTTGCGTAAGTTGGACGACAAATGAATCGAAGGGATTTCTTGATGAGCAGCGTTGCGGCAGGGGCGGCGGCGCTTCCGGCGATCGCCGCCGCGGCCCAAACCGATGCGAAAGTCCCGTCGTCACGCGATATTTATGAGCTTCGGCAGTATCGATTGCGCAAAGGCGCGATGGAGCAGCGTGCCGAGGCCTATTTCAAAGAGGCTTTGTTACCGACGCTGAGCCGAATGCAAATCGGGCCAGTTGGCGCTTTCAATGTCATGATCGGTCCGGAAAGCCCGACCAAATATGTGTTGATTCGCCATGTGAGTGTCGAATCAGCCATGCAGCTTCATCACCGGCTTGCAGCGGACGAACAGCATCAGAAAACGGGCGACGCATTTCTCGGTGCGCCCGCTGCAGATCCGCCATACGATGCGCTGGAGAGCAGTCTATTGATGGCCTTCGAGACGATGCCGCACGTCGAGGTGCCGCCGCATCATGGTCGGATTTTCGAGCTGCGGACCTATCACAGCCCCAGCGAGCGCGCCGGCGACAAAAAGGTAGAGATGTTCAACATGGGCGAAATCGAAATCTTCCGCCGAGTTGGACTGACGCCGGTCTTCTTCGGGCAGCGCCTCTTTGGCGCAAATCAGCCGAGCCTGACCTATATGCTGACGTACCCGGATATGGAAGGGCGACAAAAGGCATGGGGCGCCTTCGGAAAAGATCTCGACTGGAAGAAGCTCAGCACCACACCGGGCTATACCGATGCGGAGATCGTTTCGAGCATCACCAATATCCTGCTGACGCCCGCCTCCTATTCCCAAATCTAATCGTGGTGCTGGCTTTGCGGGACGAGCCTCGCCAATCCCATGGTTGCCCATGCAGCGGCGCCGCAGGTGATAGGCTTCAAGTTCTTCGCGCTTCCTCCAGGGCGTCCATCAGGTGAGGCGCGCGACGTCATGGCCCAACTGCCATCGGCCTTTTGGGTGGTAATCAGGAAATCGATCGCGCGCCCAATCGCGGGATCATGAGCAGTGTAGCCGGCCAGCGCCAGGACATATAACGTCTGCCCCGTCGCGAAGGCGTCGCCCTTGCCATCCGAGAGTTGACTCCACGCGCCATCCGCTTGTTGCAGTTTCAGTAAATGCTCACAGGCAGCATCAATGGTTTCACGCGGAGCGCCGGCGCGGATCGCAACCAGCAGTTTGAGAGCCGTCACCTCCTGCCCATCTGGCTCGCCGGCGCTATTGAGCCAGGCGAGGCCTTTTTGCAATGCTTTTCGATGCGATTCAGGCATGTCTGGTCCCGCTTCGCCTTGAAGCGCCATGATGATCCAGGCGGCATCGGTCGTCTGGCTCTGATTGATTGGCGGCCGACTTAGAAAAAATTCCCATGAGCCGTCCGGCTGCTGCTTGTGAACGATGTCATCGGCAATCAGCTTCAAACTTTGCTGCGGTCCCTGGGCAAGTTTCGGAGAAGAACGTGCGGCAACCGCCATGAAGACCGCGCCGACGTTCACGCCTCGCCCCATTGGGCGCGGGTCCGGCTTCGCCGGGTTTTCAGCGATGCCGGCGGCAATCATTTTCTGCGGGCTGCCAAGTGCAACATCAGCGATGTGATTCAGGAAGTCTCGGTCCACCGCGTATCCGTCGCTCGCAACTTCGTTGAGCGCCCAGAGCGGCATGGCCGCATGATGACACGCCGCGCATCGCCCCTGATTGACCCAGGCACCGCTCTCGCTTTGCAGGTATCCGATTGCCCCTTCCACCGCATGTTGAACCTTGACCGTTTCGATTTGAGTTTGCGGGACCACTTTGCCGGCCTGAGCAAACCTGCAGAGACTAATCCCCAGCATGAAGGCCAGAATGCAATGAAGAGATTTCATAAACGCTCCATGCCTAAAACTTCGTGGAAACACCGAAATGAAGCACGGCGATTTTACTCCGCCCACCGGCCCGCTCCAATTGGTTTTTATGAGATCCCTTAGTGGCAGCTCGATTAAAAGCCGCAGGCGGGCAGGGTGGTCCTGTCCGCCTGTCGGTCTAGGTACGGCATTCGCCCCTCAATCAAGTTGATCCATCATTTATGCGTTTTGACCTTCACGTATTTGCCGGAAATTGAAATGGTATATTTCGTGCCGAGCTTCCCGAGCAGCTCTGGTTTCACGAAGTAAGTTCCCGCATTCACGGTAAAGGTCAGGCTCAGCGATTTCTTCTTGCCCGCGGCTGCGCCAGCGACGCCGACGTTCGCGGGCGTCCAGACATCCATCCGCACGTTATCCTTAATGCCAGTGAGCTTCAGCGTGATCTTGGTCGTGCGATCGACGGTGAAGGTGTAATACTGCTTGGGAAGAGCCGTCGTCAGCGTCTTGGTATCGTGTCGGCTGGCCTGGGCGAGCATGCCCCAGTTCCAGGCGGTTGCTGTGGACTGCCCTGGGGCGGCGGGCGTGGTCACCGAGGCCGACGTGACGTAGCTGGAGAATCCGCCGGCGTTCTCGGCGCGAACGCGGTAAACGTAGGCCGTCAGCGGCGCGCCGGACATGTCATAGAACGTGGTGTTGGTCACGTTCGCGGCGATCTCAACGAAACTGGCGTCGCTGGGACCTTTGCGCTCGATGTGATAATCGGTCACGGTTCCGGTGGAGGCCTGCCACGACAGCAGAAGCCCGCCAGACGATTGCGTGATGGTCAGGCCGCTCGGCGCCGATGGAGGCGTGGTGACGTTCAGCACATTGCTGTAGCCGGACATTGCCCCGGTGTTTTCGGCGCGCACGCGATAGCTGTAGACCGCGCCGCCTTGCACCGATTTATCGGTGTAAGTCGTGGAGGAGACGTTCCCCGCGATTTCGACGTAATTCGCATCGCCCGGTCCTTGCCGTTCGATGTGATACGCCGTCACCGCGCCGGTGGCCGCGGCCCAGTTCAGCGTGATCTGACTGCCAGTGACGTTGCCTGCCCCAAGATTTGAAGGGGCGGATGGCGCGACTGCGACCGGCGTGGTGACGCTCGCCGTGGAACTGTACGGACTCAGCCCTGAGCCGTTCTCGGCACGGATCTGGTAGACGTAGGTGGTGCTGCCTTGCGTCGTACTATCTGTGAATTTCGAACCGGTGACGCCTGAGGCGATTTCGACAAAGCCGCTTGCACCGACCGCTTCGCGTTCGATTCGATAGGTGACATTTCCTGCACTACCCGTCCAGGTGAGCTGCACCTGGCCGGCGGCGAGTGCAGTTGCAGCGAGCGTTGTCGGTGCAGCGGGCACCCCAGCGGCCATCGCGCCGGTGCCCTGCGATTCGGCCGATCCGTTGATCGCGGTAATGCGATAGTAGGACATCACGCCCGCGGGGGCGGTCGTGTCGAGATAGCTCGTGCTGGTCAGCGCGGTGCTATTGAGCTTAACGAACGTGGAGGCATTCGTGGGCGAAGTACCGCGGTAGACGTTGTAACCCGTCACCGTTCCGCTCGATGGCGCCCATTGCAGCAGAGTGCCCGCCGATGTGGCCGAGGCTTGAGCATCGGTCGGGGCCGCGGGCTGCGCCGAAGGGCGCATGTTCTTGATGAGCAGCACGATGTCCTGGAAATCGTAGTTTTCAAACGTCGCGCTGCCATAATCGAGGCAGGCAAGCCAGGTGTTTGGAACGAGATTCCCGCTCTGGTCGCGGACCGGATAGAAGCGGACATGATGGCCACCTCCGCCGCCCACGGTGTTCTTGGTATCGTCGCTGTAATTCCCGTCCAGCAGCCAGCCAAAAGTGCTGGAGCCGGGGTTGAAGGTTGCGGATGCGACGGATGTCGAGTTCGCTGCCAGCGGGAAAAGCGTCTGGCCGTTGTCCGTGGCATCGGTGAAAAGCTTGGTATGGGTCGAGCTCCCTTGTACGTACCAATCCACGACCGGCTGCGTCAGCACCGGCGGCGTCTGCGATAGATCAGCTTCATTATGGAAGCCATCAAGTTGCAGGACCGAGATCGGCTGCGACGAATCGGCGATGTTCCAATAGGGGGAGACGACTTCTTCGCCGTAATAGGTCGGCGTCGTAGCGCCCTCGGGGAAGTTGGGCTGCTGAGTGTTGGAGATGACGGTCTGGTAGCCGGCCAGCAGGTTCACAATCGTTTGCAAGCCCGGCTCGTTTTCATTTTCGGTCTGCATCTGCCAATAGCCGGCCAATTGCACGCTGCGCGTGGGGCGCGAGGCATCGTTGCTGGTGATCGTGATCGTGCCGGTGTAGACGCCGCCGGCTTTGTTCGGCGCCCAGCCGTTCTCGGTCACGGTGTCGTTGGTCTGGTTGTCGGAATGAACAGGGCCGACGCCCCACTGGAATTCCAATTGAAGATCGTACGAACCGCCCGGCGCGATCTGCATGGGCAGGCGCGGAAGATTGGTGACGTACCAGACCGGATTGGAAAGCGTCACTGAAGTGATCGTCAGCGTGCTGCTGCCGCTGTTGGTCAGGCGGAGGGTGGCGGTGTTGTGTGTCGCGTCCCCAAAAGTGGGATTGGGCTCTTCAATGTGGTTAAAGATGAGACGATCGTTAAACGGCGCGCCGTCCATGTTCTGCAGGCCCAGCGCCGCGCCGCTCACATCGGCGGCAGCTTTCACGTTGCGGATGATGCCGACGATGTCGTTGGAGTCGTAAGGCTGAATGCTGCCAAACGGAATGTTGTTGTCCTCGACGGCAAAAACATACGCATTGGGAACGATTGACCCATCCGGGTTTTCCAGCGGGAAGAAGCGTATCTTGCGGGGAACGTTGGCATCCCATGTATTGAACGCATCCTCGCTGTATGAAACGCGCGGCTGCCCGTTATCGGTGAAGTGCGGGAAGATCGTGTAAAGGCTGAATTCCGTCGAGCCGGGGTCGAAGGTCGTTGCGCCCAGCGGAGTCGGATTGGTCGTCTGGGCATCGGCCGTATTGAGCGTGAAGAGTTCGGTCTTATTCGTCGAGTCACCCGACGAATAGTAGCCAAAGCGCAGCAAGGGCTGATTGGAAGCGTTGAAGCTGGCCAGAAGCTGGATGGTCACCGGTCCGTCGCCCGCCTTGAGCATGCGCGACATCGGCAGTTCCTGGCTGCTGGGGTCGGGCGTTGCCGGGTAGAACGTGCTGGCATCCATGTTCACGTCATTGGGGCCGTCGCCGACGATCGTGGGGATGTTGTAGGCGCGCAGGATCCGGGCCAAGGACGGTTCGCTTGCGCCGCCAAGACCATTGGTGCCGATGCCATGCAACTGCACGGACAGCAGCGGATGGTTCGGATCATTGCTGGCGATGTGAAGCAGTGCCGATGCCATGCCCTGATAGCTGGCGGTGAAGGTAATCGACAGATTCACCGAAGCGCCGGGCGCTAAGCTCGCAGGCAGGCTCGCGAGATTCGTAATGACAAACGAAGCGGCATCCTGCGTGGTAACACTGGGGTCATTAATGATCGAAAATGCGCCGGGGCCGAAGGTGAGCGGAACGTTGCCGGTATTTGTGATGGTGAGCGTCTGCGCCGCGCTGGAACCTGAGCCCCCGGTGAAGGATGAAGCGACGTCGTTGAAGACCATCACGGTCTTGGCGATCGACGCGACGGGATTGGGCGTGATGGGCCGCAGAAGAATAAGTCGCTGACCGCCCAGCTCGGCAACGTAGATGTTTCCGGTGTTGGGATCTTCGACCAGGTTGGCCGGGTTGTTGAGGCCCGTCAGACCAGTGATGCCGCGCTCCGCCCCAATGATATTTCCATTCGCATCGCGAATGAGCGCGACGATGTCGCTGCCGGCCGAGTAATCGGTAATCAGCAGCGCGCCCTGAAGTTTTCCGCCGAAGGTGTGGTCCTGATATTCGATGATCCCATCGGGCGAGGCATGCGCGCCCAGGTCATAGGTATATCCGCGGAAGTTGGCATCGGGCAGGGTGCCGACGGGGTATTGCGAAATCTCTGCTGGGTCGAGACCTGATGTCGGATTGCCTCCGTCAAGAACATATTCGCCGCGGGCGGGATCGGGATGGCCGTAGTATCCGCCGTGCACGACTTGATAGAGATAGTCATCCTGCGCCGTCGAGACATTCGTCAGGCCCGGCACATTGGGGCCCGAATAGAGCGCGCCGGTATCGATGCGCGTGCCGTTGACCGAGTTGGGGAATGCGGGCGTATTGCCGCCGGCCGATGAACCGTTGCTGGGGGCGTAGAGCGTGCCGTTGGCGGTGAAGATGATGTCAAATGCATTGCGAACGCCGGTGGCGTAGATCGTCAGCGGCGCGCCGGGAGCGTAAGGGTCGTAGGTACCGCCCACGTCCGACGTCAGCACGTTGATCGGCTGGCCCGGCGTGACTTTCGTCACATCCAATCGCAAGATCGCAGCCGTCAACTCGTGCTCGGATCGAAGTCCCCAGGTCGAATCCGGCGCGCCCATCGCTGTGTTACTGCCCTGGCAGAAATAGAGCGCTCCATCAGGTCCGAACACCGGCTGCTCGGTTGAGTGATCCTGATTCGAGCGAGGCAGATTGATGACCGCATCCTGCACGGTCTGCAGATCGGATCCGCTCATCACCGTGATCTTGCCGGTGAAATCGGGAACGTTGCTGAACTGATAGGGGCTATTGGAAACCCAGATGATCGGATTGGCCGCGGTGGCATGCGGATCGAATGCGAAGCCGGTGATGAGGCGCTGGCCGCCGTTCGCAGTTTGCAGCGAGGTGATGATCTGCGGCTGGCTGAGCGTCCCATCGGCCAGAATGCTGAATCGGAAAATGCGTCCGTCTTCGCTGCTGGCGTAGAGCTTTCCGTCCGGGCCGAAACGCACACACGTGAAGGCGACGCCTGTCGCAGTCGGAAGCGAGACCTGCTGAAAGCCGACGCTTGGATCGGCGGGGCTGACGGCGGTGCCGGTCATGAAGGTCATCGAGAAGGGCGTCATTGTCGCCCCATCGAGATCCGCTATGCCGGACGTGACGGTGAAGGTGTAACTGGTGTTGGCCTGAAGATTGGTCAGCGGATCGCAGACGATCGAATCGCCACCGCCGGAGGTGTTGACGACGATCGGCACCGCCGACTGATCGCTGGTGCGAACGAGGGCGACGGTGTTGCTGTTGAGGGTCGAGGGATCGAGGCCGGCATTGGGAAGATTCAAATCGCAGGTGATCGAAGCATCGAGCGAGATTTTCGTTGCGCTATTCGCGGGGCTGCTGGAAAGGACGGAGGGATGGGCCAGCGTCGTCGAATTGAGCGCGACGGTGCCGGTCGTGGTGACGGTATCGGTGCCCGTTGTGGTGGACAACAGCCGACGGCCTTCGAGCATTTCGACAATGGGGCGCGCCGCGCGGGCGAGCCGCGCGGTTGCGGTTGAATACTTCACGTCTGCGTTACTCCGAAAACTTCAACGCGGCCCATACGCTCAGGCCGCACGAGCGGAGGAGGCAAGGGACAACCGAAATATAGCCCAAGAATTGGGGAGAGGTCGCAAGGATTCTGTTAGCGGATTCGCGCGAAAAGAAAGGCACGCCAAATCATTTTTGCCGAAGTGATTATGCTCGCACGTCCCTTAATGTTGGTCGTTTTTGACTATCTTGATATAGCCCTTTTCGATCCACGGCTTCCACCCTTTTGCAAACTTCATCTGGGCTTGCTCGTCCCTATTCCCAACCAAAACCGATAAGGATGCCCGGCTGGCGGATTGTCCGCTGCCAGGGCCATTACCAAACTGAACCCACCCACTATGGCGGTACTCAAATGGTCCAACGATGTCCTTCTCGTCCATTGGGTTTTGTTGATCCGTAATGCTGTAAAGCAAGCCAAGCGCCCACGCACGTTGCGTCGGATTGAGCGCCTTTCCATTGACCGAGGAAATCAGTTCAGGGACCGCGTTCCAACCCAATTGCTTAAGCTGAGCAGCTGGCGAATCCTTCGGCATGAAATCGTTGACGGTGTCAGAATACATTCCGCCGAGAATCTTCACGGTTCCATCAGTTGGGAGCTTTTTAATCAGGGCAGCCGCACTGGCCTGTTCGGCGTCGGTAGTCTCTATCGTGATCGGAGTGACGGTCAGCGTGAGGCGGATCGATCTGGGACAAATGAGACTGTCCGCAGTTGAAATGTTTGCGATCTCGATTTCTGGGTGATACATCACCACGAGCGTGTAAGTCCCAGGTTTTTCGATTGAAACATATGCTCCGATCGGAAGCGTTTCCGAAATCGATTCCCCGAATTCGAGATCAGTCGACTGCATGATGCCTCCCATGTCGACTGCGGCAATTTCGGGCAAGGCTTTCCCTGCTCCGTCGTAGGCCTGTATTCGCCATTTGTTGTGTCGCGCGGCGCCGCGATAATCGCCGCCGGTTTCAAGTGAAACACGCCGTCGCTCCGCGTCAAGATTAGTAAGATTTGCAACAATTTCCGGCAGATATCCGAGATTGCACTCTAGGACCGACTTACCTTGAATTAAGACAACGAGCGGATCGTCCTTCTTCTGCACGCGTCGAAGCGCCATGAGGACTGCCAGTTGTCGCCCGTTCAATTCAAAATCGGGACCCGCGTTTTGAGCCGCCTTTTTTTGTTCCTCCATACGCGCATATCGTGTACTTAATGAGTTCTGCCAATACGCGCCGCCCCGACTGGATATTTCGGTGAGGCACAGGTCATTGCCGACGCCATGCCAAGTTTCAGAAGGAACGCTGTCGAAAATGGCTTGCAGATCGTGATCGGAGATCGCCCGCATCTCCCGCATCAATTGGGTCGGATCGAACCGTTTATCATCATCGAAGAACGTTGGTTCAGCCTGAGCTTGTTGAACTTGCTGTTTAAGTTCTTGGAACGATAGGTGCGGCTGGGTTGCTGGAGGCTGAATCCCATTTGCGGAGAGCGGTTCAGGTTTCGCAACTCCCGAAATGCATGCGATTAAGCTGACAGCCAAAACGCCCGGTACAGAACAACGCCTTCCCGCCATGGCATTCTCCTGGCTTTTACAATCGAATAGTTGGCGCCAGATCCACAAAACCGCCGCAACACGGCATTTCCGGGGCGACGCGACGCGGCGGATACAGCATTCATCGTTTACGCCATCAGCGTCTTGACCACGTTCCCATGCACATCCGTCAGGCGGAAATCGCGGCCCTGGAAGCGGAAGGTGAGCTTTTCGTGGTTGACGCCGAGGGTGGCGAGGACGGTGGCATTGAGATCGTGGATGTGAACGCCATCCCGGACGATGTTGTAGCAGTAATCGTCGGTTTCGCCGTGCACGATGCCCGGCTTGATGCCGCCGCCGGCAAGCAGCATGGTGAAGCATCGGCCATGGTGGTCACGCCCATAGTTTGTCTTGGTGAGCGTGCCCTGGCTGTAAACGGTTCGGCCAAATTCGCCGCCCCAGATGACCAGCGTTTCATCCAGTAAGCCGCGCTGCTTGAGGTCTGCGATCAAAGCACCGGTGGGCTGATCGACGTCCTGGGATTGCCCGCGAATCTGATGGGGCAAGTCACTGTGCTGGTCCCAACCGCGGTGCATGAGTTGCACGAAACGCACGCCGCGCTCGGCCATGCGCCGCGCCAGCAGACAATTTTGGGCAAAGCCGCCGTCGGTGGGATTGTCTTTGATCCCATACATCTCGCGTGTCGCGGTCGATTCTTCGGAAAGGTCCGTCAATTCCGGCACGCTGGTCTGCATGCGAAAGGCCATCTCATACTGCGCGATGCGCGTGTTGATTTCCGGATCGCCAAAAGAATCGCGGGCCATGCGATTGAGTTCATCGACGCCGTCGATCATCGCCCGGCGAGAAGCCGGATCGACGCCCGGCGGGTTGGACAAATACAGCACCGGATCTTTCCCGGTCCGCAGGCGCACGCCCTGATGCTCACTGGGCAAGAAGCCATTGCCCCACAGGCGCGAGAAGATCGGCTGATCGGTCTTGTTGCCGCTGCCTTGCGAGATCATCACGATGAAGGCGGGCAGGTTCTGGTTTTCGGTGCCCAGGCCATAACTGAGCCAGGCGCCCATGCTCGGCCGGCCGGGCTGCTGCGCGCCGGTCATGATAAAGGTGGTGGCGGGATCGTGATTGATCGCTTCGGTGTTGACGGTTTTGATGATCGCGATGTCATCGACCACTTTGCCGATGTGCGGAATCAATTCGCTCAGATACGTCCCACTTTGGCCATAAGGGCTGAACTTAAACATCGGCGCGACGCAGGGGAACGATTTCTGGCCGGATGTCATTCCGGTGATGCGCTGGCCCATTCGGATCGAAGCGGGAAGCTCGGTGCCGTGAAGTTTGCGCAGTTCGGGCTTGTAATCAAACAGGTCGATGTGGGAGGGGCCGCCGCTCATGAAAAGATAGATCACCCGCTTGGCATGCGGCGCAAAGCTCAGCGCCTTCATGACGCCTTCGTAGCCCGGAGTGGTTGCCGGGACGGAAGCGGCGGCTGTCGAAGAAAAGAGCCCCGGATTCAAAAGTGAAGCCAAAGCGGTGGTGCCAATCCCCGCAGCGGCGCGACCAAAAAACTGTCGGCGGGTCAGCAGGCGAAGTTTTTCACGATTCAAATCCATGGCGATCCTCACAACATCTAAATCATCCGCGCCTAATTTTTCGTCAACGTCTCATCCAGATTGAAAATAGTGCTGGCAACCATTGTCCATGCCGCCAGGTCGGCTCGGTCTAGCTTGTCATTGATCGGCGACTCACCCACATGCAGCAATTTGTCGGCCGCCTGCGGATCCTTCTGGTAGACCGAAAGCTGCCGCTGGTAAATTCCACGAAGAACTGCAATTTCGTTTTCTTTAGGAGGTCGAGACGTCGCGAGTCGAAACGCGAACGCGATCTTCTCATCCGGCCCCCCATTGATCTGCGTCATCATCCGCTCGGCCATCTTTCGCGATGCTTCGACATAGGTCGGATCATTCATCAGCACCAATGCCTGCAATGGCGTATTGGTGCGCACGCGTCGGACGATGCAAGTCTCGCGATCCGGCGCATCGAAAATCATCAGCGTCGGCGGGGGGCTGGTGCGCTTCCAGAAGGTGTACATCGTCCGGCGATAGAGCTTGTCGCCGTGATCCTGCACATAAACCTGCGCAGTCCATTTGGCGCCGTCCGATCGGCTCATCAGCTCTTCCCAGAGTCCCTTGGGCTGGTAGGGGAAAACACTTTCGCCGCCGATCTTGTCGTTGAGCAGGCCGCTGTCGGCCAGGGCCTGGTCACGGATGAATTCTGCACAAAGCCGGAAGCGCGGCCCACGAGCCAGAAGCTGATTTTCCGGATCGTGCGCCAGAAGCTCCGGCGACACCGCCGAGCTTTGACGATAGGTCGCCGACGTTACGATGAGCTTCATCATCGCCTTGACGTCCCAGGCGTGAGCATCCTGCTCAGTCGGCTGCATGAATTCCGTCGCGAGCCAATCGAGCAACTCCGGATGCGTCGGCGGATCGCCCTGCGTCCCAAAATCACCGGGAGTCCTCACGATGCCGTTGCCGAAGACCTTCTGCCACAAACGATTCACCGTGACGCGCGCCAGTAGTGGATTTTTCGGGCTGACGATCCACTCGGCTAGACCAAGGCGATTGGCCGGCGCACCGGACGGCAGGGGCTCCAGATTCTCAAGCACGTGCGGCGTGACTTGCGGCCCGGGTTTGTCATATTGGCCGCGGAGAAGAATAAAGGTCGGCCGGGGCTTGCCCATTTCTTCCATGACCATCGTTGTCCGCGCGGTCGCCTGAGCATGCTCGCGCTCAGCGGAGACTTCTTCCAATTCCTGCGCGACCTTTCGCGTCGCCTGGCTGACGTGCTGGCGATAGTACAAACGCACATCGGCCGATTGCTCGGCGCTGCGCTGATCGGATGCGATCGCCAGCACTTTGCGAATTGAATCGGGGATCGAATCGACCTGACTCGGATGACCCGAATCGGTCACCGAGATTCTGAATTTCCCGAGCTGATGTTTGGCGAAGTGTGATTTGAAGGAAAGCGTCAGCGTTAAATCGGCTCCGCCATCGTTTTCGATGGGATGATCGAACGCAAACACCGCCCAATGTGGTTTGCCCACTTCGGGGAAGATCGCCCAGCCACTCTTGGGATCTTTGTCGATCGCGTTGGAGATCGGGAAATTCTCCTGGCTGAAATCGGCCCAGGCCGACTTGAAAGGCAGCGCCTCAGCTTCATCCGCATCGGTCGATGATTTTCGGCTGGCGCGAACGTCGGTGAGCACCACGTTGCCATTGATCGAACGGCCCGGCCCGTCACCTGCGAGGCGCTTATCCGGCAATGTTTCGACGCGGATTGCGGTGATCTTCGCCAGATCAGAGTGAAGGTGAAGCGTGTAGACATCGGTATCCGGCGTCTTGCCCGCTACCACAATTTCATGATTGGCCCGCAACGAAAGCTTCGATCCGCCTTGCGAAGTCATTTCTTTGGGATCGAGCTCGATCCACTTTGCCGGCGTCTGCTCGGCGGCAGTCAGCTCCCATTTCGCCTGCGCAGCGTCTACCTCCGGCATCGGCTCCGCCAGTTTTTCCTTAAATTGACGAATCGATGACGCGAGCTGATCGATCTTCAATTGCTGGGCAGCGGTTGGCGTGCTGATGAACGGCGCGGCGTTTCCCTTTTGTCCATCGAGTCCATTTTCCGGCACATGATTGAAGTAGGCGTAGAGCTGATAAAAATCCTTCTGCGTGAAGGGATCGTACTTGTGGTCGTGGCATTGGCAGCAGCGCATCGTCAGGCCGAGGAACACGGTCGAGACGGTATCCACGCGATCGATGATGTACGCGGTGAGATATTCCTCGGGGATCGCGCCGCCCTCGAAGTTCACCATGTTGTTGCGGACAAACCCGGTGGCGACGCGCTGCGCTGTGGTCGGGTGAGGCAGTAGATCGCCGGCCAGTTGATCGACCGTGAACTGGTCGAAGGGCATGTCGGAATTAAAGGCGTTAATCACCCATTCGCGCCACGCGGTTTGATCGCGTCCACTATCGATGTGATAGCCGTGGGTATCGGCATAGCGCGCGGCATCGAGCCAGTCCAGCGCCATGCGCTCGCCATAATGCGGATTGGCCAGTAGCCAATCGACTACTTTTTCGTAGGCATCGGGGCTCTTGTCATTCAAGAAGGCATCGATCTCTTTCAACGTCGGCGGCAGGCCTGTCAGATCGAAGTAGAGCCGGCGAATGAGAGTCGCGCGATCTGCTTCGGGGGATGGTTTCAATCCTTCCGAATCCAGTCGCGCAAGAACAAATCGATCAATCGGATTTCGGCACCATTTGGCATCGCTCACCGACGGAAGCTCCGGGCGCGTCGGCGGAATGAATGCCCAATGCTTTTCGTACTTCGCGCCTTGCGCGATCCACTCGCGGATTGTTTCGATTTGCTTGGCCGAAAGCTTCTTTCCGCTCTTGGGCGGCGGCATATGTTCATCAGGATCGCTTGACGTGATTCGCTTGATGACCTCGCTTTGCTCGACTTTTCCGGGAACGATCGGCGTGCCGGTGTCGTGGGCGAGATAAGCATTCTCGGCCTGGTCCAGCCGAAGGTCGGCCTTGCGACCGGTGTGATCCGGCCCATGACAAAGGAGACAGTTTTCCGAAAGAATCGGGCGGATATCGTGATTGAAATGGATCGCAGTCGAGGCTGGAGACTCGGCGGCACGCGAGATTCGCTGCGGCAGCGCGAGGCCAAGTGCCGTTGCTACCGCCAGTAATGTAAAAACGCGTCGATCCATTTTTCGTGAAGCTCCAATGCAGAACCGGCAAATCGAACCATCAGACAGGCGCCGACATCATACCATGATTGGCGGCCTTCAGGGACGCGACAGGCCGCGCATTGGACATTACAGGCGCCAAGACGAGCCGTTTCCCATTAAATGATGAAAAATCGCCCCGTATCTTGCTATAAGTCCAGCAGCGATCACATGTACCACTCCGCCGATTTACTTGGGCGATGGTTGGCAATCAGCATTTCACGGTGACGATCCCGGTCGTATGATGGCACGTTCAAGGGACCTTCAAAGTTCAGGATATTTGCATGGCCAAGCTCATCGCTTTTTCGGTCTGCTCGATTGCGATTGCAGTGGCGGTCATCTTCTGGGCCGTGGGCGTGCCGGCGCATGGTGGGGATAAGAAGCTGGCGAAAATCGCCAAACATGACAAGGCCGGTGCGGCGATATCACCCGCAGCTTCAGAGGATGGCATCTCGGTTTATTTTTCACCCGACGGCGGATGCACCGAGGCGATTGTCGGCGCGATTTCCTCGGCCAAACAATCAGTCTTCGTGCAGGCGGCACAATTCACTTCCTCCCCAATCGCCCGTGCCCTGGTGGCCGCCCATCAGCGAGGCGTAGACGTGCGTGTGATCCTCGACCGCGGGAAGGACGATCACGATCATGCCCAGACCGATCGCCTTGTCGATTCCGGCATCCCCACTTTTGCCGACGGCCGACATCACACCGCCCACAACAAGGTGATGCTGATCGACCATCACCTGATCATCACCGGCAGCTTCAACTTCACGAGCGAATCTGAATCAGAAAACGCTGAGAATTTGCAGCTGATCGACGACAAGCCGACGCTGTACCAGGCTTACGAAAACAACTTTAAGGAACATTTGGGGCATTCGAAGCCGTATGAGAAATGAGGGGAGGCTGGGGTTTTCGGCTTCACATCTCAGCGAGCAGAGATCTCAAATCTCAAATTTGAAATTTCAGAATCTGAAATCTGAGATCGCTACCTCGGCGATCACATTTCGAGCATGAATTGCTTTTCATTTGTCAGCCGGGGCGGCAGCGGCTGGCTGTGAGCTTTGCTTCTTTTCCGCTTTCGCTTCCTTGTGCCGCTTTTTGTGCTCGGCCAAGGCTTGATGGAATGTTTCGTACTGCGCGCGGACCTCAGGAGGCCAGGTGTTCATCTCGGCCTGCTCGTCGCCGTTATCTCGCGGGATCTGGTCCTGCTTTTTCTCCTGCTTGGCGGATGGATTGCGCTTGAGGGTTTCGTGCTTTTTGTCTTCCTTCGCCAGAATCCTCTCGAGATAGGCGTCCCGCGCCGCGCCGGCAGGCTTGGAGAAGTATTTCTTCATCTCATCGAGGCGCTTGCCCAGGTGAGCCGCCTCGAGCGTCTTGCTGTATTCCTCATCGGTAATCGTTCCTGCCGAGTAGGCGGCGGTGATCTGCGTCTTCTTCTTGTCCATCATCTTCATGTAAACCTCGCGCTGGTCGAACGGAAGCTTCGCGAAGTTTGGACTGGCGGCAAATTTCGCTAGCTTGGCCGGCTCGTCATTGAGCCGGGGCATGGATGACCGCTGCCAGGGACGAAAAATGAGCAGCACCGCCAGCGCCACGCCCAGCGCGGCTCCGCCGATGCCCGCGACCAGCGCCACGCGCTGACGCCTGGGATCATCTTTGCTAAATGGCATCGGAGCGGTGGCGGTCGGTTTGGTCGAGTTGGCGGTCATGGGTGCTTCTCTCTGAGCTCTGCATTCAGTCGTTTCAGCGAGGAAAACTACTGCGTCTTCGTCGGCGTCGCATTGATCGAAGGCGGGTCCGCATCCCTGCCCGTCCCGGAAAACATCGCATTGGTCGCGCCCGGCCCGTTGATCGGCATCGATCCATCGCTATTCACCACATATCCCATATCCTGCGGGGCCATCAGGGCAACATGTCCGTCGCAGAAGAGCACGTTGCACTTGCCCTGATGACGCGGATCGGGGCCGGCCCGATCTGCCGGGCTGCGATGCTGCGGATCGGCATAGTCGGAATCGACCGTCATGCGCGGCGGATCGATGCACCATCCTTTATTGCCCTGCGCATAGGGATCGTGCGAGCCATCGTCGTAATAGTGCGTCCGCTGCGCTTTTGGTTTTCCCGCGGCGGTGCCGAGCGAGTCGGCGGCCAAAACAGTTTGGGCCGCATTGATTGTCGAAGCTTTCACTGGATAGTAAATCCATCCGCCTCCGTTTCGCGGGCGGGCGTTACCTAGGAACTGGTAGTTATACCCATAAGGATAATTGCGGCTGTTGTTCCAATCCGGCACGGCGGGGCAGAGAAACAGCGGATTACTGATCGTCCACTTATCATCCTGCTGCTTGCCTGGATGCTCGTTGGCGAACTGGCGCACCTGCTCGCCCAGCAGCTCATACCAACGCGGCCGATATTCGCGATCGAGTCCGATATCGAACACGCCTCCCGGGGCGCCGGACGTGGGGAGCCGGCCGGGCACGCATGTTCCGTGGTTCGCGTTCACGTAGAGCTGCCAACCTTGGCCAAGCGTTCGCAAGTTCGTGGCGCAACGCACGGTGTTCGCTTGCTGACGAACCTTGGAAAGGACCGGCATCAGAATTGAGATGAGCACCCCAATGATGCCAATCACCACCAACAGCTCCACCAAAGTGAAGCCCGGTTCAATGCGCTCGCGTTCCCCAGGCCGACCCGACACCACCGCTGCGTCTCCTTCGCGGCAGAAATAAGCTCCGGATGAAAAACCATCCGCGCAGTCTGCCGCGTGATGTGCACTTGCTTTCTTTGCGAGAAGTTAGCGTAATCTTAACCGAATATGGGTGTGTTTTGCCAAAAAAGAAAGGACCTGCTTTTTCGGCAAGTCCTTTCCGATCAATCAGTAGCGGGGGGAGGATTCGAACCTCCGACCTCCGGGTTATGAGCGTTTTCCACTCAAAAACCGTAACTCTCGATATCAACGCAAACTAGCGACGACCCCACGGTTTACGACCGTGAGCCGTACGTGTCCAAGTATACCATGTGTCTCATGTTTTTCCATTTTGGGGGTCCAGTTGGGGGTCCATTTTCTGGCTGGCGGAAGCACCAAATCTAGGATTGCCTTGCCGTTTCAGCGTCGTTCATTCCGTTCTAATTCGGTGACTGCTTATTCGCTGCGGGAACGTCGGCAGCGACGGTAGATAAACAGGATTGGCGTGGGGACCAGCCAGATAGGCGTCGCGAGCCACCTCGGTATTTCGCGGATATGTCGCCTGCCGAACGCCGTCTCCTCGTACGTGCCTTGTCGTTGACCGCTTTCGCAGAAGGTCGAATGGCTGCTTTGCGGCAAACTGCGTCGCCGCCACGACGCCGCCGGCAATCTTCACGGCGTGGCCTTCGGTGCGCAGCAGCCTGTACAACGACCGACACGACTCCATACAAGCGACGATCATACCGACGGGTTTGTGGCGCTCGCGTCCAGATGCACGGTCAGAAGCATCCGGCTCTCCTCCCGCGCCACCACATCGTGCTCAACTCCCGGAGCCAGCACCAGCAGATGGCCGGCGTGAAGGTCATGCGCTTGGCCTTCAGCCGTTACCTGGAGATGGCCTTCGAGCACATGAATCGTCACGACGCCCTTCGCGCGGTGTGGAGGCAGGCGCGTGAGATGACCAAAGAGAAACAGCGCCACAGTGGTGGAACCGTGCTTATACAAAGTCTCCTGACGGTGCCCGGCCTGGCCGGCCTCAAATTCCATTCCGAGTTTCGCCGTCACGTCACGCAGATCATACTGATGCTGCGGCGCCGCGAACCGCGGTGTGGGATGTTGCCGTAATCGTTCGGACTCGGGGATTTCTGGCGACGGCTCGGATTTTTGTTCTGGCATGAGAAACCTTCTCATCAAATGTCGGCCATCGAATCGAAGAACTCGTTGTCCTCCGCGTAGCCGCCCTCGCCCTTGTACACGTGCTTCACGTCCTTGGCGAACTCAATGGCCTCGATCCACTTGACCATCTTGAATCCAAGCTGCGTTTCCGCCCGTAGCCGAAGTGGAGCGCCATGCACATCGTTTAGGGGCTGATAGTTCATCTCGTAGGCAAGCAACGCCTGGGGGTGGCGCATATTCTCGATCGTGTGGCTGTCATAATACTGTCCGCCGCCAGTTCCTTCGCTGAAGGAGTAAAACAGGACCGCCCGAGCATCAGGCAGGGGGCGCACAAGTTTCATCAACTCCAGCATCTGCAACCCGCCCCATTCGGCAATGCCCGACCAGCCTTGGATGCAGTGGTGCAGTGTGATTTGCGTCTTCTCACCCATCGCCTTTATTTCGTCCAGCGACAACTCCACCGGGGTTTCCACAAGCCCGTAGATCCTCAGCCGGTAGTCCTTGTAGCCATTGGCGGTAAGCGCTTTCCATTTTTCAGAGGTGGGAATTCTCCCATTCGGCCAGAAGAAGGAGGAGATGTCGGCCTTGGTATATTCGGCTCGCGGGGCGTGGCCGCCGAGCAGGAGCCGAATAACCGGGTTCACCAGCGCATTGCCCACGCGTTGCACGGCCCGCGGGAACAGCCACGTCGCCCAATTCGCCATGATGTTTAGCAGAAGAAGGATCACCAGCCCGGTGACCCCGATGTACATCCCAAACCGCAGGGCAGTGTTGGTGCCGATCACGATGTGGTTCATGTTGCGGGCGAAACCCGTCACGAACACCATGGTTACGTGGGCGATGACGAACGCAATGTAGGCGCAGAGCACCAGGAAGTGAATGGAACGGCCGATCTGCCGATTGCCGGGCAGCCTGCGGTACCAACTGAACCGATTGACCAGCGCCGGCGACATCGAGGGCCCGGTAAGAATCGAGAGCGGCGCCAGAATGAAGATCACCCCGAAATAGCTCAGTTGCTGAAGCGCATTGTATTGGAAGAAACCATTGGGCTCGGGCGGCAGATGGAACGTGGCGTAATGGACAAACACCGCCCAAGCGTCGGGGAAGATGCGCCACGACGTGGGCACAATTCGCCGCCAATGACTCGTGGCGAACAATAGACAGACGTAGATGGCGCCGTTGATCATCCAGAACAGCGCACTGACAAAGTGCCAGTGCCGGGCCAACCCCAGTGTGTGGCGGCCGCCGGGAAGACCGATCCACGGCGTCAAATACCGTGCGTCATCCTTCGCGGTGTAGAACCGATCCAACGGCACTTGCACCGGCGTGAAACGAATCCACTCGCTGCCGGGAGTGCAGTGAACGTTCCAATAGAGCCGGGGATGATCCATCAGAATCTGAAGCCCGCTGCGGACCAGAAGCACCATGAACAGAAGATTCACGTAGTGGGTGATCCGAATCCAAGCCGCAAAACCATACGGCTGCGTCGCCGTCTCCGCGGTGAAGTGTTGGCTGGCGGGTACCGCTGGTAGCCCGAAGAGTGCCCATTGCGCATAAGCGGCGATCAACAGTAATACGAAAATCACGATCATCGGCAGGAACGTCGAGCATCGGACGCGTACCGGAAACCGAATTCGTTTAACGCTTTGAGCCAAGTGCGCGGCCGATGCGGAGACGGATGGGTCTATTTTAGGTTCGGAAGTCATCCTATCGATACCATCAGGGGCCGCTGCCCACCATTGCACAATCAACCAAATGCTCTATCTGGCGACGCCGTGGTAGTCGCGTCGTGTCCCAATTTACGAAGCGTATGAGACAGGGATTGGGGCTGTAGTCAGGCATTGCCTGAAACCTACCGGAGAAATGTCCTATTAGCTTCCCGTCTGGAATTATTTCACCGTCCAAAATGCGACGTTTGGACGTCCTGCGAGATTCTTGACGTGTCCTGCTCTTCGATTGCCGCCTACAGTCCAACTGACCATTTGATGACTGACTTGGATTTGCGTTTGGTGGATGAATGGTCAGCCGCGATAGCGGATATTCCTCAGGCTAAAGTCCATGATCAAGACGTTAACCCACGCGCATCCGAGTCGAAGAGATCGTATTGGGCGATTGTATCTGAACAATTCGGAGGTGGGCACGGTGTTGAACGCTCAGGAGAGCCGGAGATGAAACCACACCCGTATAGAGTCGGTGCTCCGAGTCGCACGATTCGCGCAGACCAAGAGCGCGATCGAAATAGGCAGAGTAAACCGGATGTACGTGAAGACGCCGCAATCCGAGCTTACCGCCGAGCGCCCCAAGCGGCCTTGGATCGCTGGGCAACGGATGGTGGACCCGCACCAAGTGCGGATTCGGACAGCGGGAGGGATTCCGCGCGTAAATAGCCCGCCTCCGCAAGCCGCCCGAGCAACAGATGAAAGTAGATCAGGCCACCGAAACGTCGCCAGCGTTTGAGGGTGCGGCCGACGCCATGGTAATCCAGCGGCTCTCGCAGGCCGAGCCATTTCTGTAAGTTATTGCGGGCTCCAACGTCATCACCAGGGAATATATGAAGCCGCCCCAAGCCGCGCAGCAACGCATATTCGGCCGTCCAGCGCCCAACACCATGCAAGTGCTGAAGGCGAGCGAGAGCTGCATCATCGGGTAAGGTCACAAGCGCTTCCAAATCTAGACTCCCGCCGGCGACCGATCGCGCCAGTTCGATCATCGCACGCCCCTTCTGTTGGCTGAACTTGAGTTCCCGCAATAGCGAAGGAGACATCGTAGCCAAATCCTCCGGGCGGGGAAAAGCATGCGCCGTGGCCTTGCCCTCGCACATTGCAGCGCCGCAAGCGATCGCCAGACCGTTAAGGAGGCGGATGCCGACGGTCAGCGTGAACTGCTGGCAAGCAATCGCGTTAATCAAGCCCTCAAAGACGCTGGGAAAGCGCGGCGGCTTCATTCCTTGAAAGCGCTGAGCCAACTCCCCCAGCAGCGGCTCGCGTGCAGCAAACCTATAGAACGGCCCAAGATCCAAAGTCAGGCCGAGTAACCGGTGTAAGGCCGATGAAACGGCGACTTTCACCAGCGATCGGAGTGGTTGTCCCGTCACTGCTACCCGGAGTCTCGGCGCCTCAGGCGGTCCAATCTGTGTCACGGCTACGTCCACGGGCCCGCCCGGCAGCGGCAGCAGCCGGCGGTAGGTTTGCCCATCCCAGCGGTCAACCGCGTTGTCCGGACGGCGGCGCAACGTCCAGACAGTCAGGTCGAGTCGAAACGGGGGTAATGGCACGAGAAAAAAAGTGTTCCTGCTCATGGAGCAGACCTCGGGCCGGGATAGGTGATTACCGGCGTTCGGCCGTTCTTCTTCTTGACGACCGCAAACTCCGTCAACTCGTGCCGCTTCGCCACCTTCTCGCTCATCACATGTTTCACTGGAATTCCGCGTGCCACCTCCGCATCCGCGATCATCCGACGATGGCAGCGCCACCACACTGCCTCCGAGCACATCACACAGACCCGCCGCTTCTTCCGACGACGGTTCAATTCCTTAAGCCCCTCGTCGAACTCTGTCGTCTGCATGTAATCCGCGTACGCTCGAAAGCGCGAGTTCTGCCAACCCTCATTCGCCGAGGCCTTTCTCGAATGCCGAAGTCCTCCCAATTTCGGCAGATGCAGGTACTCGATCGCGGATTCCGGCAGCAGCTTTCCCATCCGCTCCTTGGAAAACCATGGAAAGGCGCGGGACCGCGGAACCGTTCTCACATCCACGAGTTCCTCAATCTTCCACGCCTTCAACAGTGCAACAAATTCCGCCCACGATCGCGTGGAATGACCCACAGTGAATAACGTTCGCTGACTCATTCTCGAATCCCATCCGGGTCCATCAGAAACGTGTCGCAGTTCGGTTGGAGCCTAACGCTGACCGCTCCCAGAGGCAGCAGACGGAATCGGCCAGAAGAGGATGGAGAGCGAATTGAAACATGATTACCTTCTGGGTGATTTCAGGCGGGCAATCGGCCTTGGAGATCGGCTGGATTGAACGGTCCGGGCGATGCGATCAGCCGTCGCGCCCCATCCACCTGTCCGAAGACGTTCCAGAGTAGTACGCCTCGCACGCGGCCCTCTCGCAGATAATAGACAACGCCCTCCTTACAGGGGACCTTCCAGTCCGCGACGGTCTGTAGCCGCGAGTCAGTCTCACCGACCGCTTCATACCCCATCTCGAAGAGGTCAGAATAGAAAAAAGGCAGGTGATCATACGAGGCGGAGCGCCCGGCCATGGCGACGCCGGCGAGCCCGCCCATCGCATTGGCGTTGTCCTCGTGCTCGACGCGGAGCCACTGGTTCAAGGCGGGATTATGGAAGCTGGCAACATCCCCAGCCGCGTAGATGTCCGTCGCGCTCGTGCGCAGGGAGGCATCAACGCGAATGCCGTTGTCAACTGTGAGTCCGGCGGCCTGGGCCAACTCGACATTGGGTTGAACGCCGATTCCTGCAACCACGCCGTCGGCGACGATCTCCCGCTCATTCTTGGTCTGGGCGTCGCAGATTTTCAGAATCGACGTCCCATTACGCGACTCACAACCGGTCACCTTCGTCCCGGCCAACACCTCAACTCCCTTCTCCCGAAAGAAGGCAGTCACGAACTTTGCCAGTTCAGCCGGATACATACGATAGCCGATGGACTCGTCGGGGAAGATCAACGTGACCTTCTTGCCGTTCATCGCCAGCGCCGCAGCCACTTCCGAGCCAATGAATCCGCCTCCGATTACGGCGAAGCGATCGCCATGCTTTGTCAATCCCCGCAACCGCTCGTAATCATCAACGGTGCGAAAATAAATGATCTGGTCTCCGCCAAAAGGAAGGCGACGCGGCGTGCAGCCCGTGGCCAGGAGCAGCTTGCCGAAGGTGAAAACCGTGCCTTGATCATCGGTCACTCGCTTGCCGGGCGCATCCAACCCTCGAACGATCCGTCCCTGATGAAACGTGACGGCATGCCCGTCTGTTTTCCGCCAGATACTCTCCAGGGGCTTGTCCTTCCAAAGCCCCTTCGACAGCGGCGGCCGGTCATAGGGAGGATGCGACTCCGCGCCGATCACACCGATGGAGCCCTTGCCATCCACTTCTCGGATCCCCGCAATGGCGGCGGCGGCTGTCATTCCGCCCCCAACAATCAAGTACGTGTAGCTCGGCATGGTTTCTCCAGTTGTCAGGCTTTCGACCGATTGCTCTTTGGGAGCTTCTTGAGGGCCGAACCCTTGTGCATGGCCACATGGTCGGTCTTGTCGCTCTTGATCTGATACTGCGGCTCCTCCTTCGAGGCATGGACCCTGTATCCCTTGAATGTGATCTTGGAGGTGATCTTTTTCTTGATTGTCCCCCGAACTCGACCCGCTTCGGAATTCCACTCAACATGATCTCCAACTGCGAATGTCCGTTTCATGGGATGCCTCCATCATTGGCGTTCGCGGTCCGCAGCTTATCTACTCGCTGAAGAACCGTTTGATCGCGTGGATAGTGGTCTGGCGGCCGATCGTCGCGATGGACTCCAGGTTCGGAAGATTCTTGGGGCAGACCACCACGCAGTTGCCCGCTTTGCTGCAATCGGTGATGCCGCCCTCCGCCATCATCACGTCCAGCCGGTCGTCCTTCAGACTTTTGCCGGTGACGTGGATGTTGAATAACTTGATCTGGCTGAAGATCGCCGCTCCGGTAAATTGATTCGTGGCCGTGTATTGCGGGCAGGCTTCCAGGCAGGAAGCGCAACTGATGCATCGCGATAGCACATAGCGCTCCTTTTGCAATTCCTGAGAGACTGATGGGCCGGGTCCGAGGTCATAGGTCCCGTCGATCGGCACCCAACACTTGGTGCGCTTGAGGTCGTTGAACAGGCGCTGGCGGTCCACAAACAAGTCGCGCACGACCGGGAACTTCGTCAAAGGCTCCAGCGTGATCGGTTCCTGCGCCAGATGTCCTTGATGCTCGCGTAACGGTGGATGAGCGCCGTAATCTACAGGGTTGTACACGGAGTTATCGCGGTCCCCTATTTGACGGTTGTAGGTGGGTTCAAGCTTGTCCACCAGTGCCGAGCAGGCTTGACGGGTCTTGCCGTTAATGAGCATGGTGCAGGCGCCGCACACTTCCTCCAGGCAATTAGAGTCGTAGACGACGGGAGTGGTGGGATGGCCGTCGATGGTAATCGGATGGGCCGCGATATATTGCAGGCAGGCAATGACGTTCATGTTCGGCCGGCGCGGAACCGCGAATTCCTCCCACCGATGGGAAGCATCTGGCCGATCCTGACGGCGAATACGAAGAACAATCTTTGGTTCCCCGGTGGGATCTTGGCTCATCGTGTCGTCCCTGTTTGGTCACCCGCATTCGGCCGAGCCTCCGATCAAAAGGCGCAGTCCACGCATATTGGCCAATGTCACAGGTGGCCGAGCGGCGAAGAATCAGGCTCCGCCTGAACCGTACCGGGAAAATGTCCTATACGCACCGAACGGCTACAGAAGTGAGAGCGTCTGATTAGCCATCCACGGAAGTGAGTCCTTCGCGGATGGCGTGCTTGACCAACTCCGCCACACTGGAGGCGTGCAACTTTGACAAGATGTGCGCGCGGTGCGTGTCGATGGTTTTTTTGCTCACGTAGAGGGCGGACGCAATCGCTTTCGTGCTTTTGCCTTCAGCGATGAGCTGCAAGACTTCGCGCTCTCGGGCAGAGAGCGTCGCGAAGTCCGGCGAGGCACTCCCCGGGACGCAGCGGCGGTAGTCATGCAGAACGCCACCGGCGACCTGCGGGCTAAGGTAAACTCGCCCTTGGCATACGGCGCGGATGGCGAGAACCAGCTCTTCGAGCGGTGAGTCTTTCACGACATACCCAGAAGCACCGGCTTTCAAGGCGTCTGTTACGTGCCGCTGATCTGCGTGCAGGGAGAGAACGATGATCTTCGGGGGAGGGTCCAGGACGGCGATCTGCTGTGTAGCGTCGATTCCGTTCAGTTCCGGCATCGTAATGTCCATCAGGACAATGTCGGGCGAGAGCCTTTGAGCCAACTCCACGGCGGCGCGGCCATTATCGGCCTCACCGACGATCTCCATGTCGCCTTGAAGGCCGATCATCGTCGTCAGGCCGCTGCGCATCAGCCGCTGGTCCTCTGCGAGCAGAATTCGGACACCCATAAGGTGCCTATCTTATCGAAATCACCCGGGAAGTGGAGTGTGGTCTCACTCCCGGCCGGCGAGGTGGGCGATGACCTCGACGAACTCGGCCGGCTCAACCGGCTTGGGCACGTGCGTGTTAAAACCTGCGGCGAGAGCCAAGCGCCGGTCCTGCGGGCTGGCGTATGCCGTTAATGCGACGGCGGGAGTCTCGTGCCCGTGCGCGGCGTCCAGCCGCCGCACTTCGCGGATCAGGCTGTAGCCATCTTCTCCGGGCATGCCAATATCGCTGATCAACACGTCCGGCGGCGTGGGGCGGATCATCTTCAGCGCATCAGCCGCCGTACCCGACTCGGTCACGGTCGCACCGTTGCTTCTCAGGAGTGTAGCAATCATTCCGCGCCCCAGCGTATCGTCATCGACCAGATAGATGCGCAGCCCCGTTAAGTCGTGCGATTCAGCCGGCTCTTCGGCGGATGTCGTCCGTTGCGGCGGTTGATCCATCGGCGGTGGAAGAATAGCCGCCACCGGCAGGCGCACGGTAAACGTCGTACCTTGGTCCTGCCCCGCGCTCTCAACCCGTACCGTTCCGCCATGCAATTCGACGAGGTTTCGCACAATGGCCATCCCAAGTCCCAGCCCGCCTCCTCGGCGGGCGGTGGTGGTCTGCTCCTGCTTAAAGCGATCAAACACGTGGGGAAGAAAATTAGCGGAGATACCTACTCCGGTGTCGCGCACGACCAGTTCAACCCAGGAGCCTGCCGAGCACAGCAAGACATCGACCCGGCCGCCGGTCGGAGTGAACTTGATTGCGTTGGACAGCAGATTCGATGCGACTTGCTGGAGGCGTATCGCATCTCCAAGAATCGGCGGTAGCGGTGACTCGATGGACTGCTCCACGCAAACCTGCTTTGCCTTCGCGTCCGACTGCGCGCCCTGAACTGCAGCATTGACGACGGAGGCCAGATCCAGCGGACGGGTGTCCAACTCCATTTTCCCCGCGACGATGCGCGAGACATCCAGCAGGTCGTTGATCAGCGCGGCCTGCGCCCGCCCGCTCGTTTCGATAGCGTCCGCCGCCTCCAGTGCTTTGGCCGGGTCCAACTTCTCGCTGCGCAGAAGCTGGGCCCAGCCGAGAATTGCGCTCAGCGGCGTGCGCAGCTCATGAGAGAGCATCGCCAGAAAAACATCCTTAGCTCGGTTTGCTTCTTCCGCCAGATCGCGAGCCTCTCGCATCGCAGCGTCGGCTCGCTTCCGATCATCAATATCGAACATGAGTAAGACCGCCCCGGCAACTTGATTGTCAGCAGTTCGGTATGGGCGAATCCGCTGCAACTGCCAACGTCCGGCGCCGTCCTTTACCTCGCGCTCAATGGGCGTATTTGAAGCGACCGCGTCCAGCACCATCGCTTCAAGATCCCGTACGCCGCAGGTGCAGTTGATCTTGCCAAGCGGGCGGCCGACATCCTCTGGGAGTAGGTGCAACGTGTCGGCGGCCGCCGGAGTGAACCGTCGGATTTGAAGGTCTTTGCACAACATCACGATGGGCAGCCCAACGCCGGTCAGTAGGTTTGATAGGTCATCATTGAGTCGGACCAGTTCAACATTGCGACGTTGCAACTCCTGATTGACGACGACCAGTGCTTGGTTGGCGGATTGTATGGTGTCTTTTGCGTGCTCCAGCGCGTCGGTCCGTTCGGCAAGTGATGCAATCAGGGGCTGTCGGTTCCAGGCGAGTGCCAGCGTCAGGAGAAGCACGAGCGTGACCATAAAACGATCAAAGACGGACATCCACGGCGGCCCTCCGGACGGTTCGAGAAAATAGCCGAACCAAGTCAGAGCGATGCAGCCGACTGCCATGCCGAGAAGAAGCGCGCGGTCTCGACTCCGCGACGCGAGAACGAAGACTAGGGTATAGCCGATCGCAGGCGTGGCGCCTCGTGGTAGGAGAATGTCCAGTATGAAGAACAGTGCGGCGGCCGCCACCGCGAGGACCGAGAATAGAGTGCTTGGCGCGAGAACTTGAACGGCTCGCCGGCTGAGTTTCGATTCATGCGCGCGCCCTGGCTTTGCGGTGGAATCGGTAGGAGCTGTGGATTTCATAATCTATCCTCCGATGATCATAGCCGAGCCGCGGATGCTGCCAGAGGGCATCACGCAAATGACCACGGCGCATGGCTGGCGATTCAGCCGGTGCGAAGCAGAAGGTGGTAGAGCCGAAGGCAAGCACCCGCAGCTTTGTCCCAGGTCATCTGTCGGATCTCGGCTGACGCATTCTGTCGCAGAGTGCTGGCAAGCGGGGGATGTCGGAGGACCGCGACAATCTTGTTCGCCATCTCTTCGATGTCCCAGAAATCCACCTTCAGGGCGTGTTCAAGCACTTCGCTCACGCCCGAACTCCGTGAAATGATAACAGGCACACCATGCGAAATTGCCTCAAGCGGCGTTATGCCAAACGGTTCGGTCACTGATGGCATCACGTACAAGTCGGCCACGCCAAACGCGCGCGTCACATCGTCGCCGCGCAAGAAGCCTGCGAACAGAACTTTGGATCCTATGCCCATCTCTGCGGCCCGGTAGACGGTGCTGTGGAACCGATCTCCGGACCCGGCGACAATGAACTTCACGTTATCCATCACCGTCAGAACTTTTTTTGCCACTGCCAGAAAATATTCCGGTCCCTTCTGCATTGTGAGACGGCCGAGAAACAGCACGACCTTCTCGCGGCACTTCGTCGCTGATGTGGATTTCCGTTGCGAGGTGGTATCGATACCGTTGTAGACTACGGCTATCTTTTCGGGCGTCACACTGTAGCGCTCGGCGGCGACGGCTGCCGTCATGCGGGAGACGCAGATCACTGCCGAAGCTCCGTGCATACCTCGTCTTTCGATATCGTACACCTGCTGCTGCACGTGCTCACCGGAGCGGTCGAACTCAGTGGAATGAAGGTGCGCAACAAGCGGCTTGCCCGACTGGGCTGCGATAGCCAAGCCGGCAGGATATGTCATCCAATCGTGGGCATGAATCACGTCAAACGATTCGTGGCGGGCCAAGCCTGCGCACGTGTGCGCATATTCGTTCACCTCTGCCAACAGATCGCCGTCGTAGTCCGCTGTCGCAGGTGGCCATGCCGGAACTTCTGCGCGTCGTGCAATATCCCGATGAGCGACGCGCCCCATGACCAACGCTGACGATTGTGCGGGCGACAAACATTCATATGGATTGGCGAGCAGGGATGGCGCGGCTCGGAATTCTACATGGGGAAATTCACGCGCGAACGCGGACGCGACGGGGAGCGAGCTATCAGAGCCTAAGAGGCGCACATAGCTGGCGTGCTCGCTGCCGACGGCCCGCGGTAGGACGAAGAGAATGTCTGTACCCGCATGACTGAGCGCTTTTGTCAGGCCATAGCACGCAGTACCTAGACCGCCGGTGATATACGGCGGAAATTCCCAGCCAAGCATTAAAACGCGCACGTGAACCTCTTCTTTCCCTGCCAGCAACCTCCGGACGAGGGCAATCCTTTGGAGCAGGATCGTTGTTCACGAAGGGTATGAGGCACGGACAACGACCATAATCAGACATGGCCTGAAACCCATCGGAGAAATGTCCTATTAGATGCCCCTTGGAATTCCGGCGTGGGAGATGGCGGCCTGATGCTAAATGCTGGAGGCGCCGTGGATGTAGCCGTCATTCCCATGACGCCGAACCGTATCGATCGGGTCGCCGTCGTGTGCGGGCTGAAGGAGGAGGCGAAAGCCGGCACCGCCTCGCGAGAGGCATCGTACAAGATCGTCGAAGAGATAATTTCCCGGCCGGTAAAGCCGCCCTCAACGCCGAGTTTTGCTTCGGTTATATGTCGGTCCAGGTCCAGTCGCGGACTTCCGGCATATCCTCGAAATGCTCGCGCGTGTACGTCTGGTGCTTGGCCAGCATCTCCTGACACCGTTCCATCAGTGGACCGGCTTGGGGGTAATTGGACCGCCGCAGCGCCTCCATGCACAGGTGAAAGCGGCTCATCTTGTTGCGGACAACCATGTCGAAGGGGGTGGTCGTCGTTCCCTCGTCGATGAAGCCGCGAACGTGGAAGCGTTCCGTGTTCGTGCGGCCGTGGATGATCGCGTGGACCGCTCGTTGGTAGCCGTGGAAGGCAAAAACGACCGGCTTGGTCGGCGTGAAGAGTTCGATAAACTTGGCCTCCTCCAAGCCATGCGGATGAATGAGCAGGGGCGGAAGGCACATGAGGTCCACGACGTTGACCACCCGGACCTTCAGGCTCGGGGCGTGCTTGCGGAGCAGCCACGCCGTCGCCACGATCTCCAGGGTTGGAATATCGCCAGCCGACGCCAGCACAACGTCCGGCTCGCCTCCCTGGTCATTGCTCGCCCAGGGCCAGATCGACGCGCCGGAGGCACAATGCTTGACTGCCGCATCCATATCGAGCCATTGAAGCTGCGGCTGCTTGTCAATGACGACCAGGTTGACGTAGTTGCGGCTGCGGAAACAGTGGTCGGCCACGGACAGCAGGCAGTTGGCGTCCGGCGGGAGATAAATGCGGGCCACCGTCCCCTTCGTGGCCATCACCGTATCGATTAGGCCAGGACCCTGATGGCTGAAACCGTTGTGGTCGTTGCGCCAGCAGGTCGAGGTCAAGAGGATGTTCAACGACGGGATGGGGATGCGCCAGGGAAGGTCGAGGGATTTTTCCAACCATTTAATGTGTTGGACCGTCATCGAGGCCGACACCATCGCGAACGCCTCATAGGTCGCGAAGAGACCGTGGCGCCCGGTCAGGACGTAGCCCTCCAGCCAGCCCTGGCAGAGGTGCTCGCTGAGCACTTCCATGATCCGGCCATCCGGGGCCACGTGGTCGTCAATCGGAATGATCTTCCCGACCGAGCAGCGGTTTTCGACTTCAAAGACGTTGCCCAGCCGGTTCGAGTTCGTTTCGTCGGGGCAGAAGAGCCGGAAGTTATTTGGTTTCGCGCTGCTCTTGAACATGTCGCGCATCATCTTGCCGAGTTGGCGTGTCGATTCGTGGTGCTCGGTGGCAGGCTTCGTGACGGGAATCGCGTAGCCGCGGAAATCGGGGAGATCGAGGTCCACCGTGAGCTTGCCGCCGTTGGCGTGGGGATTGGCGGCCATTCGCCGGTCGCCCTTGGGGGCGAGGGCGGCCAATGCGGGATCAAGACGGCCGTTCTTATCGAAGAGTTCCTGCGGCCGGTAACTGCGCATCCACTGTTCCAACATTTTGAGGTGCTCGGGATTCTCTCTCACGTTCGGCAACGGCACCTGATGGGCCCGGAAAGTTCCCTCCACCGGCAGGCCATCAACGATCTTTGGACCGGTCCACCCCTTGAGGCTGCGCAATACGATGACCGGCCAGGCCGGCCGCTTCGAGAAGCCTTCGGCACTCACTTCCTCCGCGATCGCGGCGGCGGCGGCTTGGCCGGGCCATGTCGGCCGTTTCGAAAAACCCTCGGCGCGGGCCTTGCCTTGGATCGCCCGGATTTTCGCGTAGCAGGTATCCAGGGTCGCAGCGAACTGCTGGTGCATGGGCAAGGGATCGACTCCCTCGACCCAGTGAACTTCATATCCGTGGGCTTCGAGAAGCTTTTGGATGTCCTCATCGCGATCCCGGCCCAGCACCGTGGGTCCGGAGATCTTGTAGCCGTTCAGGTGCAGGACGGGCAGCACGGCGCCGTCGCTGACCGGGTTGAGGAAATTGACACTTTTCCAGGACCCGGCGAGCGGTCCCGTCTCCGCCTCACCATCTCCGACAACAGCAACCGCGATGAGATCCGGATTGTCGAAGACGGCGCCAAAGGCATGCATGAGGACGTACCCGAGTTCGCCGCCCTCATGAATGGAACCGGGAGTCGTAACACTGTCGTGGCTCGGGATGCCGCCTGGCGTCGAGAACTGGCGGAAGAGGAGGCGTAGGCCCGCCATGTCCTGCGATATCTGGGGGTAGATCTCGGAGTAGGTTCCTTCCAGGTAGGCGTTGGCGACAAGCGCTGGGCCGCCGTGTCCCGGGCCGGTCAGGTAGATCACGTCGGCGTCGGTGTCTTGGATCAGGCGGTTCAGATGCACATAGATGAAGCTGAGGCCGGGCGAGGTCCCCCAGTGTCCCAGCAACCGCGGCTTAATGTGCTCCGGCCGAAGCGGCTGGCGCAGCAGTGTGTTCTCTTGCAAATAGATCTGGCCGATCGTCAGGTAATTGGCTGCCTGCCAATAGCGGTGCAGGTTTTGCAAACGATTTGGATCGAGCTTTGCCATGATGTTCTCCTTCGCGGGCTTTGCCTCATGTCGGGTGGAGAAGTTCGGTCCGTTTCCCTCAGAGCCAACACCGACCACTAATGGTTCTTCTCCACCAATTCACTCGTATGCCGGGCAATCATCAGGTCTTCGTCGGTTCGCATGACCCGCACTGTTACCGAGTTGCCTTCCGGCGAAATGACAGGAGCGTCCGCTTTATTGCGGCGCGGATCAATCTGGATGCCGAGAAACTCCATGCCCTCACAGATGCGCTGGCGAACGGAGGTGGCGTGTTCTCCGATTCCTCCGGTAAAAACCAAAGTATCCAACCCGCCCAAGATGGTGGACAAAGCACCAAGGTATTTTTTAGCCTGGTAGCAGAACAGCGCGACGGCCTCCGCGGCATGCGCATCTGCGGATTCTTTTTCGAGCAGATCGCGCATGTCCGCGCTGGTCGCCGAGACCCCGAGAAGCCCAGCCTTCTGGTTGACCAGCTCGTTGAGCGCGGTCCGCGTCATCCCTCTCTCGGCCAGCAGGTACAGAAGGACGCCGGGATCGAGGTCGCCAGTGCGGGTTCCCATCACCAGGCCGCCGGCGGGCGTAAAACCCATGGTCGTATCGATGCCGATCCCGCCGCGCACCGCCGCCATGCTCGCCCCGTTGCCGAGGTGGGCGATGAGGACACGACCCTCGGCCTCTTTAATAGCCAGGGCGCGGAGTTCTTGCATGATGTATTCGTAGGACAGTCCGTGAAACCCATAGCGAAGCAAACCCCCGTCAGCGAAGTGCCGCGGCAGCGGGTAAAGCTGCGCGATCCGGGGCATATGCCGGTGAAACGCCGAGTCGGAGCAAGCCACTTGCGGAAGCTTCGGATAGGCTTTGACCGCGACCTGCATCGCATGGATGGACTGGGGCAGGTGATCGGGTGCCATCGGCACCATTCCCTGGAGGATGGCGATGAACTCGGGAGTGACCCGCTGAGGCTCCTGGTAATGGATGCCCCCGTGCACCACTCTGTGTCCTACCGCGGTGGGGTTCAGGTCTGGGCGGTCAGCTTTCAACCATGCCAACAGCGTCTCCAGCGCGGCACCATGATCCGCGAGGTGGTTCCGCTCGTCGATCAACGTCGCGCCGCTGGCGTCCGTAACGTGCAAACGACCCTCGGGGGCACCGATCCGCTCTACCTCCCCAGAGAGAATCCGCGTTCCCACCCGGCCCATCTCATACAGGGCGACCTTAAGGCTGGAAGAGCCGGTGTTGATCGTGAGAATCCGCTGGGCTGTCTGACGCATTCTATTTACTCCCCGCAGGCTTCTGGAAAATGTCCACCCACTCTTGGTAGCGCCGGGCAATCTTGGCCACGGCCGCAGCGCGCGTGATCTGATTTGCCCCCCAGTCGACGAGCGCGTCCCAGAAGGTCGTCCGGCCTATGGCGAAACCGATGAACCCCGGTACGCTTGCTGCCGTCGTCAGCCACTCGCGTACCCTCTGTTCGTCCTGCCCGCCGCCCAACACAATGCAACCCACGCGCTCTCGACCCTCGCGTCGCGCAGCTGCCACGAGGTTCAGGCAATCTTCCCGGCGATCCAACCCCTCGACCTTCCAGACGTCCGGCTCGATGCCCGCGCGCTGGAGTTCATGAAGGGTTTGCACCGTGAGCGTGGGACGCAAATCCAGATCGTAAGTCTTCTTTTCGCCGTGGAGCTGCTTTATTTGCGCCGGCTCCGCGTCCACATACAGTTCGACCATCAACAGCCGGCCGTTGTCGTGCAGGTAATCGGACAGTCGCTTCAACCGCGACACCTGGCGCCGATTCAGGCCCGCATCGCCTTCCGGGTTGTAGCGCACGAGCACTTTGCAGAAGGTCGGGTTGAACGCCTCGATGTGGCGGGCGAACTCCTCCCCGTACTCGAAGTCAAACTCTTTCTGCCCGCTCTTCTCGGCGGGACAGGCGGTCATGTATCCCTGGCGGGTGGCGTCACGCAGGATGCTGGCGCCAAACTGCTCATCCACCAGGATTGCGGCGTGCTTCTTCGGCGCCCCGCCCGCAATAGCGGCCTGGAAGCCGTCGTAGATCACTTGCTTGGCGGCGGCGATCTCCGCTGTCTGCGCAGCGCTCAACGCGCCCTCCCAGCCGAACATCTTCGTCTGAAACGATTCGCGCTGGTCAAAGGGCAGGATGTAAAGAGGCTGATCGAAACCGGTGTTCATGATGACCTTTTCTTTTAGACTGATGTCATGTTCATCCTTCTTCTTTTGGTGCTTAACGGGGCTGCGCTTATAGGCGCGCCCTGACGGCTCGCGCGATATGCTCGGCATCGATTCCAGCCGCGCTCAGGAGTTGCGCTGGTGTGCCGGAGGTCGGTATGGAGCGCACCGCCAGTTTGACCACCGTGGGGATCTTTTCCATCACGCCGACGAAGGCATCCAGAACGGCGTCGCCGATTCCGCCCTCGGACCAGTGATCTTCCACCACCACGAGCCGGCCACCCGTCGCCTGCGCGGCCTGGCGCAGAACCTCTTTGTCGATCGGCTTGACCGAATACGCATCAATGACCCGCACCAGGATGCCTTCTGACTTGAGTTGCTCGTATGCGCGAAGGCTTTCGTGCAGGGTGATCCCCGCGGCGATGATCGCCACCTGATCCTCGTCCGAATGGCGCACCACCTTGCTCCCTCCGATGGGAAATGTTTCATCGCGTGAATAAATGATTGACGTTTTTGCGCGAGTCGTACGGAGGTAGGAGATGCCGGGAAGCCCAGCCATGGCGTTCACCAGATGCGCGGTCTGGTTGGCATCGCAGGGGTAGAGCACGGTGCTGCCATGAACGGCCCGCATCATGGCCAGATCTTCCAAGGCCATCTGCGACGGGCCATCCTCGCCGATGCTGACACCGGCATGCGACCCGCACAGGCAAAGGTTGGCGTCGGAAATGGCGGCCATTCGGATCTGATCGAAGGCGCGAGTGAAGAAGGCGGCGAAGGTCGCCGCAAAGGCGATCTTCCCCATCACACTCAGGCCGATGGCGGCACAAACGAGCTGCTGCTCCGCGATATACATCTCGAAGAATCGACCCGGATACGCCTTATTGAACTCTTCAGTAAATGTCGAATTGGACACGTCGCCGTCGAGGGCCACCACGTTCGGTCGATTGGCGCCGACCGCCACCAGCGCATCCCCGAACGCTTTCCGGGTGGACTCTTCGGTCTTGACCTTATAAACAGGCAGCTTCAAGGGCTGGGCTGCCGGTGGGGTCGCTGGCTGCAGATGTGCGGGCTTCGCGACAGAAACGGTGATGTGGCGCTCAACACCCAGTTCCTTAATGGCCTCTTTGGCTTGGTCGGGACTGAAGACCTTGCCGTGCCATCCTTCCTTGTTTGCTACGAGCGAGACGCGCGAGCCTTTCACGGTCTTGGCGACAATGAAGGTGGGTTTCCGGGTCTGGTCGAGCGCTTCCCGATAGGCTGCATCAATGGCCGCAAGGTCGTGGCCATCGACCTCGATAGCGTGCCATCCGAAGGCGCGTGCACGAGCAGCATATGTCGGGCCATCCCAGCCCAGGTCGGTCGGTCCCCGTTGGCCCAGGCGATTCATGTCGAGAATGGCGATGACGTTGTTTAGCTCATAGTGACCGGCTTTATCGAACGCTTCCCAGTTGGAACCCTCGGCCATTTCGCTGTCACCCAGCAATACCCAGACATGGAACGGCAGTCGGTCAACGCACTTGCCGCTGAGAGCCATCCCAATCCCAATCGGCAGGCCTTGCCCGAGAGAGCCCGTCGCAACATCTACCCACGGCAAGCCATGAGGCGCACCCCGGTCTTCTGCGCTCTGCAACGGCTTTGGGTGACCCTCCAGGCGACTGCCGAACTTACGCAGAGTCAGCAACTCTTCGTCGGTGATGACGCCGGCCGCCTTGTAGATCGAGTAGAGCAGCGGGCTAGCGTGTCCCTTCGAGAAAATCAGGCGGTCGTTGGCCGGGTTCTCCGGATGGTCCCAGTCATACCTGAGGTACTTCACCATCAGTACCGCCATCAGATCCGCGGCGGACATGGAAGAGGTCGGGTGGCCCGATCCGGCCGCGGTCGTGCATCGGATGCTGTCTACCCTGAGCTGCGCCCCCAAATCCGCCATGCGCTGTAGTTCAACGGCCATGAGAACATTCCTTCCTGTAAACGTGTCGCGGGGCAATGGCCTTCACTGTTGCTGGAGGCTTGGGGAGAACAGAACCCCTCCGTTCGCCGGTCTCCTCCCACAAGCGAAACCCGCCCCGGAACGCATTCGCGTTGTCCCCCACGCGGCAACTCCGAGGTAGCTTCTTTAATTTGTGGACGTTGCCGCCCCCGAGGACCACATAATCCGGTTCGAGGGCCGCGATCAGGCGAGCCACAACGTCCTCGACATAGTGCCGCCATTTCTTTCCACCCACCCGCTTCCATCCACGGATCCCCACGTAGTCTTCGTAGGTTTTCTTTCTGTAGGGAAGATGGCCCAGCTCCATTGGCTCGACGATGCCATCGACGATCATGGTAGATCCGAGGCCAGTCCCCAGGCCCAAGAAGAGCATCTTTCCTCCCTCGTAGCTCCCCAATGCTTGCATGGCTGCGTCATTGAGGAGCTTTACGGGGCAGCCGAACGCGGCCTCGAAATCGAATCCGACCCAACCGGGACCGAGGTTATGCGGTTCCGAAACGGGCCGACCGCGAAGAACCGGGCCTGGGTAGCCGATCGATACCCTCTCATATTCCCAGCCCTCGGCAACCTTCAGCACGCCGGCGACCATCTCCTCAGCCGTCATTGACGGCCCGGAGGCAAACTCGCGCGGTCTCTTTTCACCTGTAACCAGAGTTTTGACGTGGTTCCCGCCCACATCGACGACCAGGACTTGCTTTCTCTTAGCTTTCATCTTTACGGCCTCAACTGGCCTTCAAAAGCGTCTCGCCTTTGGCCGCGATGGACGCCAGCAGTTCGTTCCAAGACTTGACGAACGCTTTGGCCCCTTCGTCCAGGAGCTGGGCAGCCAAGGCGTCGGTGTCAATCCCAGCCTTGGCGAACTTGGCCAATACCTCTTCGCAATTGCCGCCATCCGCGGGCAAAAGCGGGCCGGTCTGTCCATGATCGGCGAATGCTTTCAACGTGGCGTCAGGGATCGTGTTCACGGTGAGCGGTGCGGCGAGCGCCTGGATGTACAGCGTGTCGGAGGCGTCGGGATCCTTGGTCCCGGTGCTGGCCCAGAGGAGCCGCTGGGGGCGGGCCCCGGCGTTGAAGACGCGCTGCCAACGGGGAGCATTGAGCAGGCCGCGGTATGCTTCGTAAGTACGCTGGGCGATGGCGATACCGAGTTGATTGCGCAACGTCTTCGGCGCCTTCTCCGTCACCGCAACGTCCCATCGACTGATGAACATCGACGCAACGGAGCCGACGTCGGGTTTCAGCCCGGCGGCGATGCGCCGCTCGATGCCGCGCAGGAATGCCTCGGCCGCCGCAATGTATTGCTCGCGGGAAAACAGCAGTGTCACGTTGATCGGCACCCCCGCGAAGACCGCCTCCTCAATAGCGGGGAGACCTTCGTTGGTGCCGGGGATCTTGATAAATAGGTTGGGTCGTCCCGCTTTGGAATAGAGTTCTCTGGCCGCAGCGATGGTGGCGGCCGTGTCGTGGGCCAGCAGGGGCGACACCTCCAGCGACACCCAGCCATCCACCCCGTTGGTCCGGTCATGGATCGGCCGGAACAAGTCGGCGGCCTGCCTCAGGTCCTCCAGTGCCAGTTCGAAGAACAGTGCCTCGCCCGATTTGCCTTCTTTCACTTTCTGGCGGATGCCTTCGTCGTAGTTGTGGCTGTTCTTGATGGCGTGGTCGAAGATGGTGGGGTTCGAGGTCAGTCCCGTGACGGAAAACTCCTGGATGTAGCGGCGGAGCGTGCCGCTGGTAAGCAGGCCGCGGGTGATGTTGTCGAGCCAGAGGCTCTGGCCCATGTCATGGAGTTTCTGGGTGGCCTTCATGATGTCTCCTCGCCAGTAGGTTTCCATGCGGTTCCGGTATTTCCGGCCTGACAGACCTGGCGCAGCGCAGGCAGGTCGTACCGGAGCAGGTCACCGATGCGCTCGATCGTGATATCGGCCGGTGGGTACGCTGCCAGCGCCTCGGAGTCGTGGGCGTAATGCCCCTGGCGCGGGAATACCGTGGTGAGACGCGACCCCCAGACGTTTTTCACCGCGTTCAAGATGCGCAGCTTGTCGTCCACCAGGACGTAATGCCGGGCCGGGTAATGCTCCTCGACGTCGTCTAACTGCTGCTCCTTGTGGATGTAGATCAGCACGCGGCCTTCGACTGCCTCATACAGCCCCGAACGCTGGACCTTCCACGGCTGAAAGATGACATCACCGTCGGACAGGATGACCGTAGGTCCCCATGTGCCAAGATGCTTGATCACCTCCAGCGAATCTGGGAACAGACGACTGGCGAAGGGATAGTCCAGTAGGTAGTACGAGATGCGGAGGAAGTGGGGATCACGGGGATTCTCGGCCCGGTAGCGTTGAAGCGCGCCAAGATAATCCGCATATCCCAACTCCTTTCGCCGTTTCTCGAAGATTGCCCAGTAGCGCTGTTGACGCTCAACCCCAAACGCCTCGATCAGATGGTCCTTGAGGTCTTGGATGACCCGATCGTTGTCGAGCAGCGTGTTATCGACGTCGAGAAGGAATATGACCGGAGCAAGTTGCGTCATCCCGACACCTCCTCGGGCTTGGGGTTATGCCAGCAGCCGTCGGCAGCGATCAAGGCATCAGCCTCTTTCGGCCCCCAACTGCGGCGCTTGTAGCGGCGAGCGCGAGAGTGTTTCTTAAGGACCGGATCGACCACCGCCCAGGCGGCTTCGACCGCGTCCTCGCGGGTGAAGAGAGCGCCGTCGCCGGCCATTGCGTCGCCGAGGAGTCGCTCGTAGGGGGATTCCTCCCCCGGCTGTTCTTCAATCAAATAGAGTTCTCGCTGATCGCCAATGAACTCTTTCCCCGCGCGCTTGACGCGAGCGGCGAGGGCGATCGCGGAAGTGGGCGAGATTCGGAAGCGCAGATAGTTCGACGGGCCGGACTTCGGCGCGGAGTCGGCAAAAAGCCTCTGCGGCGGCCGTTTCAGCTCCACCAGAACCTCGTGTGCCGTGTCGGGCAGACATTTCCCGGAGCGCAGATACCACGGCACGCCTTCCCAGCGCCACGAATCGATAAACAACTTCATGGCGCAGAACGTCTCGACATCGGAGTTCTTCGCGACGTTCGGCTCCTTGCGATAGCCGGAGTATTGGCCGCGCACCAGGTCGTCGGGCTTCAGCGGGCGCATCGCTTCGAAGACCTTGGCTTTCTCATTTTGTACGGCGCCAAAGTCCCGGCCGGCCGGGGCCTCCATGGCAAGTAACGCGACGACTTGGAAGAGATGGTTCTCCACGACATCGCGCAGACAGCCTGCGGTTTCGTAAAAGGCGCCACGATTGCCCACGCCGAAACTTTCAGCCAGGGTGATCTGAACACTGGCGACGTAGTTGCGGTTCCAGATCGGCTCAAGGAAAGAATTGGCGAAGCGGAAATAGAGAATGTTCATGATCGCTTCCTTCCCGAGGAAGTGATCGATGCGAAAGATCGAGTCTTCCGGAAAGACCGACCGAGCAACGCGATTGAGTTCCCTCGCCGATGCGAGGTCGCGTCCGAACGGCTTTTCGACGATGACGCGCGCATGATCGGCCAACTTCACGGCACCGAGCCCTTGGATGACCGTCTCGAAAAGTGAGGGTGGAATGGCGAGGTAGTGCGCCGGGCGCCGGGCTCGACCCAGCGCCTCCTTTATCTTCGTGAATGTGCCGGGGTCTTTGTAGTCGCCGCTCACATAACTAAACTGGGACAGAAATTGATGAAGGGCCCGTTTGTCATCAATCCCGCCAGATCGTTTGATGCTGTCGGTCACGCGTTTGTGCAGACGCTCGATGCTCCATTTTGGAAAGGCGACGCCGATCACCGGAATCTTGAGCTCGCGTTTTTTCACCAGTGCATAGAGCGCGGGGAAAATCATCTTGTGCGCGAGATCGCCTGTCACGCCGAAGAGAACCAGCGCGTCCGAATGGGATGACATCATTGAAATCCTCCCTTGGGTGTCGTGCTCTTTTCCTTGTGGCCGCCGAACTGATAGCGGAGGGCAGAGAGCACCTTATCCGCGAAGTCATCGGCTCCGCGCGAGCTGAAGCGGGCGTAGAGCGCGGCACTGAGAACCGGGGCGGGGACGGCTTCGTCGATGGCCGCCGCGATCGTCCAACGTCCCTCGCCGGAATCCGAAACGCGCCCGGCGAATTTCGCCAGATCCGGGCTATCCAGAAGCGACAGCGCGGTGAGATCCAGCAGCCACGAGGCGATGACGCTGCCGCGCCGCCAGACTTCGGCGATGTCGGCCAGGTTCAGATCGTACGGATAGCGCTCGGGATGGCGCAGCGGCGTGGTTTCGGCGTCGATGGCGCGCTGCTGCTTGCCGGCGTTGGCATTGCGGAGAATGTTCAATCCCTCGGCATAAGAAGCCATGATGCCGTACTCAATGCCGTTGTGAACCATCTTGACGAAATGTCCCGCGCCGCTCGGTCCGCAGTGCAGATATCCGTGCTCGGCCGTGCCGCCGAGTTTCTCCCGGCCTGGTGTGCGCGGTGCTTCGTCAATACTTGGAGCAAGTGCCGAGAAGACCGGGTCGAGGCGTTGAACGACGGCATCTTCGCCGCCAATCATGAGGCAGTAGCCACGTGCCGACCCCCAGACGCCGCCGCTGGTCCCGACGTCAACGTAATGAATTCCTTTCGATTTTAGCGATGCAGATCGGCGAAGATCATCGTGGTAGTAGGAGTTGCCGCCGTCGATGACCGCGTCATCGCGTTCCAGAAGTGGGATGAGTTTCTCAAGCGTCGAATCAACCACGCCCGCCGGCACCATCAACCAGATGGCGCGTGGGTTTTTCATAGTCTTCACGAAGTCTTCCAGCGACTTGGCGCCGACCGCTCCTTCTGTGACGAGGGTGTCCACGGATTCTGGATGAATATCGAAAACAACGCACTGATGTCCGGCCCTTCGCAGGCGTCGCACCATGTTGGTCCCCATCCGACCCAGTCCGATCATACCCAGTTCCATGTAATGCTCCTTTGCGTCGCAAACCGAAGGCCTCCGTTGGCGGCCCCCGAAATTGCCAGCAACTATCATTTGTGGCCTTCCAGGATCGTTTTTAAGACGAGCGCTTCGTTGTGCTTCTCATCCCGCGCGCCGTACACGAGGGTGACGGTGTGTTCTTCGCTCTTGCGCTTCAGCAATTCAAGCGCGTCCTTCTTCTCTCGGAGTTCCTTCCGATAGCGAGCCTGAAACTGCTTCCATTTGCTCGGGTCGTGGCCGAACCATTTGCGCAGCTCCGTGCCCGGAGCTATGTCCTTCAGCCACAATTTCACCGCCGCGCGGCTCTTGGTCAGACCGCGCGGCCACAGCCGATCGACCAAGATTCGCATGCCATCCTTTCGAGTAGGCCTTTCGTAAACTCGTTTCAATTGAATCATTGCGCTGCCTTCCGATCTTGAGTATGCAAACCAACCTGGAAGTCTCGCCCTTCCCAATGACCCACGGTCGTCCAGAAGAAAGTGAAGCGAACGGGAGCCTTCTGCTCCGCTGGTACGTGGACGTCTACATATTCGTGGCCGGTATCGATGGGCGTAGAAGCCGTGTCATGCGTTTGCTTCCAATCATCGCAAGTCCAGCGCAACCGGAACGGTGAAGCCGCTTGGATTCGCAAGGTTCCCCCGGCAGATAGCGAGCGCACCTGCCGGTTGAATTTCCAAATTTCCACGGGCGGCGCCGGACGGCGGTTGCGGTAGCGGTCGGCGACTTCCGAGATCAGGCCGAAGACCTGGCCGTCCGTTGCGGAGCGCACGAGTTGAATGTACTCGGCATGCGCCCACACCAGAGGCATCGCGCCCCCGGTGGAGCGCCCAAAGCGCATGTGGGCCTCGGGGAGATCTGGCAGAGCCCAGACTTGTTCGGGCAGAAGCCCTGTCGAAGTAGTAAAGCCTTCCATGGCCCGGATAAATGGCTGCACATCGCGTCCTGCTGCCAACTCGAAATGCCCTCGTTCTCCCGTAAGCACCGGCCACGCATGCCCGTATCCCCAGCCTTGGTAGGGCCCGCCATCCTTTCGCTGTCCATAGCCATCATGGTTGTACCGTCGCCAGCAGGGACCGAAGGGTGTGTCGACCTTGAGTACCGCGTCCACCACGCGGAGAGAATCCTCGATCAGGGAATCGCTGGGCTTGCGGATGCCGTAGCGAACCAGCTCAAGGAACCCCGCATCCACAATGTCTTTGGCCGGAAACGCAGTGGGCGCTTGGGGCGGTTGGTTGCGCAACTCGAGGACACCATGGTTGGCATCTTCATCCGGCTGGGGATCCTTACCATCCGCGGGATGAATGCGAATGAAGTGGCGGCGAATGCCAGCGACCAGTGAACCTTCCGTGGTCACGGTCCACAGCTCGATATGGCGCTCCAGAAAGTCAGCGTACTCTTCGAGGTATTGCGCCGTGGTGAGTTGGCCTCGCTCGCGCGCGAAGGCGGCGGCACAGAAGAGAGCGGCGATGTGCGCCGCCAATGTAGAGGGCGAGTAGCCGCTGTTTTCCTCCCAGCGTTCCTGCGGAGTGACCGGGCCATGATGGATGAGATAGCCTGCTGCTTTCAGCACCATCGGATACGGGTCAAAGTCCTGGAGCGCCTTGGCCCGGTGCAGGCGCCAAGCGAGCAGAATCGGCAAGGCGACTTCATCCAACTGGATGCCGCGCCAGTGGGGTTTGCCGTTGATCCAGAAGTTCTGATAGAAGCCTCCGTCTTCCTTCTGGGCACAGGCCAGATAAATAAGGGCACGGAGCGGTGCCTCCGTATCGCCGGCTGCCAACAAACCGGCGGCGCTGTGGCACATGTCCCGCGTCCAGACCAGGTGATAGCCGCCCACATCATCATCGCTCGTATACTCGCCCCACGGGATGCTCAGCGACGCGATCAATGCGCCGTCGTAAGTCTTGTCCTCGTGTGCCAGGATGATGCTGTGGCTGACGTGGTAGAGATGGCCGCCGTCGCCTGCCGCCTTTTCCTTCCCCGGCAGCACATGCTGGCGAGTGTGCTGCCACTGTTCGATGAAGCGAGTACGGTGATCGGCGAAGGGAGTGGCCATGGCTTGGGCGATCGTGACCAGGGCATGGTGCAGACTGTCGCCAAAGGCAAGCGCCAGCACAAAGTCGCGCTCCTGACGAATGTCGATCTCCCCGGTCAGGGCGATGTTGCCATCCGGCGCACAGTCGAACCCCCAGTCCATCCGGAAGTTGTCAGCCAGGTCTTGCCAGCCGTCCGTTGTCCCCGCCTAACCACACGAGCACCGCAAGAACGGGACCGATGCTGCCAGCACGAGCCAGGTATCGCCTTTGTGCGCCGTTAGCACTTTCCCCCAGTTGGTCTGGACCACGTTCCCGTTGTTGCCCCGGCCGCCGACTTCCAGGTGCGGCGCGAGCAACGCAAACAGCCGGAGTTTGGCGAGCACCGTGGGGTCCGCCTCCAGGCGCGTGTGGACGAGCACGCACGGCTGATGCGGATCGGCGATCACTTCCTTGACGATGCGGTAGCGCGCTTGGGGATCGACATTGGTGATGCGATAACCGAGCGCGTCCGGGGCCAGGCATTCGTGCGTGTTGTGCAGTTGTCGTTCGTCCCGGAAGAACGTTTCTCCGTCGGTGATGATATATTGCAGATCACGGATTTGAGGACGATCAATGGTCGGGAAATAGACTTCGTTCAGGATTCCCTTGGAGACGGTAAACCAGACCCGGCTCAAAGCCGCGTAAGCGGTCCCAACCCCGTCTTTATCGCTGCGTGTCCAGCGGGGTTCGATCCCAGGGGCACCGCTAGCCGGATAGTTTTGTAACAAGACCGCCATCAGGACTCCTTGGCAAGCCGCAGTCCGATAGACATCAACCTCCTACCGATCACGATTTCACTTTCTCCGTCACTGCCGAAGGCTTCTTGCCGTTCTTGCCATTCTCTCCGCCCGCCGCGAGCCGAGACCGACGCGCCGGCGCAAGTTCCCCCGGCGAGACATCAGTATTCCGCTCTGAGATTAAAAGTGCTGATCGATTACGGGTGATATAGCTCCACATCCACTGTGCGAGCACGAGAAGTCGGTTTTGGAACTGAGCCAAGTACAATAGATGGATGAATATCCACAGCAACCAGGCAGGGAAGCCGGAGACGCGCAGCCAACCCAGGTCGGCCACTGCTGCGTTCCGACCGATCACGGCCATGCTGCCCCGATCCTTGTAATTGAACGGAGGCAAGCTCCGGCCGCGGAGCCGGCGATTGATCAGCTTCGCCACATATCGTCCCTGTTGCATGGCCACCGCTGCCACACCCGGCAAGGGCTTGCTGTCCTGCTGTTCGAAGTGGGCCAGGTCGCCAATCACAAATAAGTCCGGGTGGCCAGCCACCGTCAGGTCCGGTTGCACTACGAGTCGGCCTTCCTTGTCTACGTCGGCACCGGTTTTCTCCGCCAGCAGGCGGCCCAGGGGCGACGCTTGCACGCCGGCCGCCCACAGAATCGTGCGTGTGCCGACGTGCTCCGTCCGGTCCTCGTCGCGAATCGTCACCGCCTCCGTTTCCACACCAGTCACCTTCGCCCGGATTCGGACCTCGACGCCCAACCGAGTCAGCGCTGCCGCCGCCTTGGCAGAAAGCTTACGTGGATAGGAAGGCAACAGGCGGTCACCGCCTTCCACCAGCATGATGCGGGCGCTACCGGGATCGATATGCCGAAAGTCGCGCTTGAGAGTGTGTTGCGCCAACTCACTGAGGCAGCCGGTCAGTTCCACTCCGGTCGCCCCTCCTCCCACCACAACGAATGTCAGACAAGTCCGACGGCTCTCGGGATCGGTCGCGAGTTCGGCGGCTTCAAACGCCAGCAGAACACGCCGCCGGATCTCCTCGGCGTCCGCAATCGATTTCAACGGAGGGGCCGCCTCTTGCCACTCATCGTGTCCAAAGTAGTGGGGAGTGGCGCCGGCCGCGACGACGAGTGTGTCGTAGCTGATCGCCCCGTCGCCCGTGAGAATTACCTGATGGTTGGCGACATCAATATCGACCACCTCGCCGAGGTGCACCTCGGTGTTCCGTTGGTGTTTCAGCAGGCAGCGCAGCGGCGCGGCGATATTGGCCGGGGAAAGACCGCCTGTGGCGATCTGGTAGAGCAACGGTTGAAACAGGTGGAAGTTCCGCCGGTCTACCAGGGTCACCTGGACCGAGGTCCGTTTTAAGGCACGAGCGGCGAAGAGGCCGCCAAAGCCGCCTCCGACAATCACAACTTGCTGCGGCTTATCCATCTGTCGCCTCTTCGCACACGCATCGAATCCAGCATTCTTATTGTTTCGCGGCTTGCATCGGTGCCGTGTCGATAGCGGCGTTAGTCGGCCGTTGTGACGGTGTGAGATGTTCAACGGCCGGTGATATCGCCGAAGATTGCGTGTGGCCCGTTGCTTTCACGCCTAGAGCGCGATCGAGTACCGTCCTGGCCCTATTTGCTTCCTCGATAGTGCCATGGGCGACGATGAGAAACGCGCCGGCTTTCACAGTCGATTCGTATCGAAGGATACTGTCCTTTGGAATGCCGAGGCTATACAGCCCAGCGCCCAGGGCGCTGAGCCCGCCGACGACCGCGGCACCTTCCAGCGCGCCCACGATCCAAGCCACAAGTGGGCCGCCGATCAGGAGAGGACCGATGCCCGGTACCCAGAAGAACGCTGACCCGAATACCAAGCCCCATATGCCGCCCCAGAACGCACCTTCTTTGCCCCAGAAGCGCATGCGGTCACCGGCGTTGTAATACCCGATCACATCCTCCTCGCTGCGAAAGGCCTTGCCGACGATCGACAGCTTCTTCATGTCGAAGCCGGCCTGCTGAAGCTCTCGGACCGCCGCCTCCGCCTTCGTATGATCCTCACACGTAGCAACCACCACATTTTTTTCTAACATCACACTCTCCTTCGGTTTGATGTAATTCGTTCACTCAACAACACCTGCTTCGCTATAGATGCCTGCTAGAGAATGCCCCACTGAGGCGGCCCAGCGCCAGCGCGCCGAGGCAAAGGCCCAAATCCCGAAGTGCCACGTCGTAATGCGGCATGGGGTTGGACGCAGGAATCAGAAGCAAATTGATAATGATGCCGATCAACCACGCTGCCAGCACATATGAGAATATCTTCGGGCGCAGCGCCACCCCGATCCCGACCGCAATTTCAACGACCCCGGCTATCATCATGAAAGCGTGACCGTGGCCCGCAAGAATGCGATCTACGATGGGGGCAAGGTAAGCGTCCCAATTCACCAGGACATGGAAGAACTTGTCGAGCCCAGCCACGATCGGGGCGACGGTGAAGCCGACATGGAGTAATAGGTATGCTTGGTAAACCGGATCGTTCAAACGAGCTGATTGGTGCGTGAGATCGCCTGCTAAACTCGCTGATGGATGACGTGCCTGTGACATGGAATCTCTCCGTTGGAGTGTCAACCGTGATGAATTCACGGCGCCATTCCATGGTCAATGTCACAGGTATCGCGGCGGGGATGAATCAGGCGTTGCCTGAACCACATCGGGATAATGTCCTACAGCTGGACGCTCGCAGTGCCCGTCATCAGGGACAGGAGCCGTGAGGTGTTCCGTGGGGCCGGCAATCTTGCTTCTGTGAAATCGTGCGGAGTGGCATCAGGCGTCCAATGCCCGGAAGCCGGACGCAATCACTTCGAACTCGCATGAAGGTTGGGGGGTCCAGATCGGGGGCCAAAACCCGCGTCGATCCTCGGATGGCAGATTAGAAGTGTTTTTCAATACAAGACTTAGGATTCATCACGACCTCCGGGGTCAGACCACGACGAACCCAAACGAAGCAGGCCAGCCATAAGTGGCTGGCCTGCAATGACTTCCAATAGCGGGGGGAGGATTCGAACCTCCGACCTCCGGGTTATGAGCGTTTTCCGCCCAAAAATCGCAACTTTCGTGTCCGACGCGAACTAACGACGACCCCACGGTTTACGACCGTGAGCCGTACATCACCATGTTAACCATGTGATGCATGATTTTCCATTTTGGGGGCCCACTTTGGGTCCCACTTTTCGATACCCTTTTTCCGCCTACCTCCGGGGCATTACCCCGACGAAGCGTTTGAGCAGTGACTGGGTGCGCGCCGCCTGACCAGCACGATCTAGCTTGACCGAAGCCGTTCCAACCACCATTCCGCAGTGGCGCCCTCAGGCGGTTCTTGTTTCGCGATGTCAGGATGCAGCCTCCGAAAAAATGCCAAGGCCGGCTCTGCTTCGTCAGGGTGCGTTGCAAGAAATGCCTTCACGTTCCGCAGCAGGTGGGGCATCACCTTCTCCATCTCGCTCAAGCGGTGGATGCTCGCGCCATCAATCAGTTCCGTATTTCGTGAGAGGTATGCGGCAAGCTTTTCGTCGCTGACAGTATCCAATTCAAACAAACGCCGGAATGCTTCGTGAGCGGAGTCGCTGATTCTGCGGAATTCGGGATCGTCGGTCTCGATCGGCGGCAATCGTTCAGTCGCGTGGCAGTTCTTCCACAACTCGGCATCATCTTCATTGACCAGCAAAGAGATAAACTGATGGCCAGGAGTATTGGCGCCGGTGATATGCATGGTGCGGCCATTACCGTAGGTCACGATCAGCCTGCCGGCATCGGCACTCGGCGTGATCCCGAGCGTCTCATGACTCGCCAGGTAACCCAGCAGCTTTGCCTTGTCCTCGGTCGGCAGCTCGCGAACAATCCAATACGACAATTGCACGCTTTTGAGCGGCGCGCTTGGCTCACGGGACGATAGGTTGAGCCATTGTCGGTCGCTGATGTGCTCGGGTACAGCGAAACCCTCTGGCGGCGTAAGGAACCGGCTCGTGCCGTCCCCAAGAACGACCTCGACCTTGCCAGGTTTGTTGATGTTGCATTCCGCGTGCGCTCCGTTAACGATCCCGATGACCCGGCAGTCGAGTTGGTTCGGTGCCACTCCTGACACGGCCGTGGCCTGTGACAACGCATCGAGAAGCTTGTTGATGGCACCCCCTGTGTTGGTACTGTCGATCGCGATTACTTTTACGCGCGGACAGGTTGTGGCTGCGTTTAGTAAGAGTTGTCCGAATTCCGATGCGAACAACTCAACCGACTTCTGGCTGTCGGACTCTCCCCCCCAAGCCAGCCCGGCGAAGAGGTGGAAATGCGCGCCATCCGTCAGGTCAAAGCGGCGAAATTGTTCGGACAGCCGGCGCATGACTGGCACAACGTAGGGGATGCCTCCAGTTGCGAAGAATGGAACCAGGTCCGGGCTCTCGGAATGAATGACTCCAGCCAGGTCGCGCACCACTTGGCGTAGCTCAACCAGCGTGCCGAAGCAGATCTCGTGAACATTTTGGACCGCTGCAAATAGGTCCTTGGGAATTGCCAATGCGATCTCGTTGTGGCTCGGGTGCGCGGTGTACATCGGCTTGCCGCCTCTTATTACGCGTTTCACGATCCTCTTCCTTCTCAGACGGCTTGCGGCGAGTACGGCGACTCCAATGACGATGATGGCCGCCATGCCGACGACGATGAAGTTAGCGCGCCGCATCCATTACAGATTAACACCTAATCCGTTTGCTGCGACTTAGCTGCAGCGACTCTTCGGACGTCCGTGACAGAGGGCTCGCGCCCAGCAATGCCAGTTGAGACGCTTCGGGCCAAGCGTCTTGATAAAGCGAAGATTCGCGGGCGGCTCGGCCCACCTCCGGGACATGTACCCAACGGACGAGTTAAAGGTGTGAGCCCGACCTGAGGCCCTCGACTACCTGCCACACGAGGTCGATCTGCCCGCGCTCGATCGCCTCGACGGGCTTCAGGCCGCCGAGCATTTCGTTCGGCTGGTCGAGCCACTGGCCAACGAACGCCGACTGCATCGCCTCACCAAGCGCGTCACACAGCCGTGCCGCTTCGGTGACGCTCCGCCGCATCTGAGGCGGTACTGCGGGCGCTGATTCCGCGCCTGAAAGCGTGCGCAACGACACGTCTAGGAGGCGTGCGAATAGTCCCTGCGATAGGCTGTATCGGTGACGGAGGTCCCGCACTTCGTTCTTAGCCCCTTCGCGGTGTCGGCCGGCACGCGCGGTCCTTCTTTTGGAGCGGGCATGTGTTTTAGTTGCGGTGGCCATGGGGTGTCTCCTCGCATACATTATTCCCGTTATCGAAGGGAGAGGCAAGCAGAATAACACGCAAAATTGCGTGTCATTCTACCTATCGGCTGCCCCGGGTACGGCGAAGCACTTTCAGCTCGCTCGGCGGGAAGATGTGGTCCGGTAACAGCAGGATGTTCTGCCCATGGGCGGCGGAGTGAGCTGAAGCGACGCGAAGGGCCTGGACTCCGTTAGTGTGCGTGGCGCGCCCCACGGCCTGGGTTAGGGATTCCTCACCACGTAATCGCGCCAGCCACCACGCTTCAGTCAGCAACTGATTCGCTGTCACGCCTAGGGTCGACAACACAGCGGCGTCAGTCAGGTCGAGCAGTCGCTCCACTTTGACACGAATTGCCTTGAACACCAGCGGCAGCGCCTGCTCCACCGGCAAACCCGCCCGCCGCTGAAACGCCAGCGACTCGATCATTGCCAGCTCCGGCGTGGTGCTCCCGTACACCATTGGAAAACTTCCGGTTGCGTTGAACCGCGCCCCGGACTTCATGCTCCCGATCCCCGTGAGCATGTCCCGACCGGCAGCCCACTTGGGGGGTGCCGAGCGGTACACGATGCCTTCCCAGTTCAGGAGGTGGCGCTGGTCACAGGTCTGCCGAAGGATGCGTTCGCTTCTGCCGGCCGGGTCCTCAGGAATCAAAGAGTGTGGTTGCGCGGTGCAAACGTGATGGGGCTGAATCGCTCAGATGCAGGAGAATCCGACGCCAGGGATTTCGATGCGAGAGCCATTGCTGCAATCGAAATGTCACAGGAGACCCGTGGCCTCGTCTGTCGGTCGGTCCAGACGCTGCACCTGTGGTGGGTCGATGCGCGTGACGCAGCATGGGCAGACTTAAGCCTCGATGAGATTAATCGCCTGCTCGTTTGTCGCAATGAAGGGGACACCGGGGACGAACAACCAACGTTACGACTGGGCAGGCGACGCGACGGTGCATCTGCGAGATCGCGCCTCGCAGCAACCGCGACCGCAGCGGCCACGCGCGAATTCGACGAAGCCGTAGTCGGAGGCCAGTTGACGGTCAAGCTGCTGGCGCCGCGAGCGGATTCAAAGAACTGGCTAATGAGCTCCGCGCGAACGAATCTAATCCTTGAGTGTGTTTGCCCGCCGCGCGTAACCGCAGCGAGGTTTTTGGGCGAGGAGCTGGTGGTTGAAGTGATCGCGCGGGACGACGACGGATGGCATCGCAAGCTGCACTGCACCTTGCCTGGTGAGCGACTCTTCAAGATGCAACTTCCTTCCTGGGTTAGAAGACAGCCGGAGCGCCAGGCGGAGTATGAGGCCGAGCGCCACCCGTCCGAGTCGACGGCCAGCAGCGCCGAGGTCGCTGTGCGAGCAGAAAGTCAACTGTCCGATGGTGCAATTGAGGCGGCGATTGCTGCGACGGTAGACGGATTGCGTCATGGGCAACAGGTCGGGAACCGAGTGTCGGACTGGCCTACTTCGGCCTCGCTGGCTCGCGAATGGATTAAGCGTCATCCGGTAGACAGCGACGAAGAGCTGAAGTGCGTGCCCGCGCTCAACGCAATGTATATTGCCTGCACCATCGGCGTTGACGGAAGCATACCGCGCTTCGAGGAACAACTGCGGTCCTTGGCCCGTCGTGCCTCGCGTACTGTTCACCTGTACAAGCTATTTGAGCACGATCTTTGGGCACGACCACTGCATAATCGGCCCTTGTTCACTTCAAAGAACCTTTTGGAGCAGCGGCTTGGTCATGTAATCGATTTTGTTAAGCAGCGGGAGCTGAACGATCCCCCCGGACTGTCGCTGTACGATTTGCAGAAACTGCGACAGTTCGCTCTGGCGGTTGCGCTGGCCTATTGCGCCCCGAGTTCTAGCTCAGACCTCTTCTACCAGGCCATCGGTTTACTGGCTGCAGCGGGGCAAGCCCGCGCGCGAGAGATAGTTGCGTTCATGGATCAGCCGGGTAATAGATCGAACTGGCTGCTACGGCTCGCGGAGTTGGAGCGGTATCTCCCAGCGCCAGGTGTACTACAAAACTACAACGAGCGCGCGGGGAGGCATTCCGACGACGTGATCAACTCATGTGCGGGCCTACTGGGCGAAGTGATCGACGAACTCCGAATACAGCGCGTGGATCCGATTCTGCTGCAGCCACTCCCGAAATTATCGCTGGAGCTGCCTTACAACACTGGCACGCCGGCAGTTGACGCCGTCCCGACACAAACGTCAGAGCGACACATGCGCAAAGTGTTTCGCTAGCCCGCGCATTTCGGACAATCGGGCGCTTTGAGTGCACACGAGACCGGCCGATGGAAAGCCGCGCAGCTTTGCCGCGCTTCTGGCAGGTGAGCCAATGAGCAGATTGGTGCTTTGATTAGCGCGCCGAGATTGCTAAGAGAGCATGTAGCCAGCAGGCAAAGTCACCGATATTCTTGCGGTCGTTCCCCAGTTCATAGCGCCAGTTCGTACTTTCGCCGCGTTGCGACATGTTCCGCGCCAGAATATCGCAGCTTGAGATGAGCGCGTTGTGACATGCGGTACGGTCAGCGCCGAGCACTCGCTGCCGCTCAACGTCAGCCAGCAGATAGTCGACACGCATGCGGGCGTAGCGAACAGCGAGTTCGACAAGGTCCTGTCGCAGCTCATGTAGGTTGCTCGCCTGTATCTGACGCCAGATCTCCACTGATTTCACGTAGTCCATGCGTGTCTCCGTTGTCTTCTCGTTTTGTCTGCGGTCTTAGGAACTGAGGGCTGTGCTCTCCGGTGGCGCCCCGTGATATCGCTTGTTGGGTCTTACCACCACCACCCGCGCCGATAGTGTAGCTCGATACCTTGACGCACAGTTGGCCGCAATTCGCGGCAGTTACGGCGTCTCCGCGGCAATACTGCGCGAAACATCACGTATAGCCCGAGCAACATAATCGCGAGGGTTAGAAAAGAGCTGGCGCACTGGCGGATGGAACTCAAATCACTTCCGGAATAATGAAAGAGGAGAGCACCGGCGGAACCTAACGAAACACAGATCCTGACGAGAAGGCTAATCACGCCGACGCGCAGCGAATGTCCGGTCGCAAGGAGCGCGACCAGCAATACCAGTAATATTCCCGTCGTTTCTGGCGAGAGATCCCCCCGCATCGCGTAATGCAGCACCGCTCCCATGAGTGCCACGAGGGCCAAAAGGTCAAAAAACGCTCTCATCCAAAGCTCCCTTTATTCGCTATCCGGGGTGTGTTCAGTAGGGCCACGTGCTCTTATTACGAGGGCGGCGTCTTGTTCCGGACAAGGGAACACAGCGGCCGCTTTCGATGTCCGAAAACTTGCTCCAGACGCGTAGTAGGAATGTCTGCCTGATCCCAGAGGCAACGGCAGCGAGCGCAGAATGGCGACCATCGAACCAATCCTTTCCCACCGCTGGCCCGAGAGCCAAAGCACCCTAGTTGTCGCCGCGTGCGACACCTCGTGCCATTCTCTCGGTCCTGGGACGCGAGCCGTCTTGTGGCTTCAGGGCTGCTGTTTTCGTTGCCCTGGTTGTGTTGCGCCGGAAATGCTTTCGTTTCAGGGAGGCGTACCCACCCAAGTCGAATCGATCGTTCATCGATTGTGCAATCTGCGCGAAATTGATGGCATCACGTTCTCGGGTGGAGAACCATTCATGCAGGCGAGGGCGCTCGTCTGTCTGATCGATGCGATCAAGAAGCAACGCACCATGTCTTTCATGAGCTACACCGGCTTTACGATCGAGGAATTGCGGGAAAGGCACGAAGATGCGCAAATCCAGTTGCTGTCCCGGCTAGACATCCTGGTGGACGGCCGATATTTACGCGACCAGCACGCGACGCTGCTTTGGCGGGGAAGCAAGAACCAGCGCATTCATTTTCTGTCCGACCGACACATCAGCCTTCGTAACAGCATAGACGACAACCGTGTGTTGCTCGATCTGACCATCGATGAGGACGGAAGTTTTCGCTGGGCGGGCATTTCGCCTCGCGGATTCCAACAAGTAGTCGAACGAGGAATGAGAGATCGCGGCGTAGCTGCCAGAAAGCATAGAGAACCACAATGAGCTCTTCTCCAAAATACTCTGATGTGCAGTTCGTGGGTGACGCGGGTCGGACTTTGGCGCAGGCAATTGCGAGCACAACGCAAAGCGCCATGGAGGCATGGGAAGCCGCTCGGCGCCGCCGCGAAACGCTCCGGCTAGAACGCGCGCAGGCGGAGGTTCGAGAGACCGCACAAAGCCTGAGCGCTATCGCACGCCAGCTTCGCGCTCAGGCGCGGGCTGAGTCGATACCGCTGTCGCTTGATGATCTGGAGCGGCGCCTCGAACAGTGCGCCAGCTCTAACTCCACCGATCTTGCGGGGACGCGCTCACTCCTCTCTACGCTTGCGGCAATAGAACGCGAGCTGACGAGAAGCCGACGACAGTTCGAAGCGGCGAAGTTGGGGCACGCGCTGGATGGCTTGGCCGGTCAATTAGCAAGCATCCGGGGGGAAGTCGTCAGAGCGGATCGGAGAGACAGCGACCAGTTCGACGCTGGAAGCCTTGCTCACATCGAGCAGGCGATTCGAGACGTTGAGAAGGAATTGGCCGCCAAGCAGATAGACCGCGCGGGCAGAGGAATGGCGCAGATCCGGCAGCGCCTCGACGAACACCATGAACGGGTCCGGATGGGACGTGAAAAGTATGAACGTGAGCGCAGCGAAGCAGACGCCGCCATTGCTGCCATCACGGATCGTTGCAACGCTTTTGATACAACGCCGAGTCTCTCGCGTTACCTGAAGAATGATCTGGCCCGCCTCCAAACCGATTTGGAGGCTCTGCGACGTTTGTATCGAGACGATCAATTTGCCAATGTGCATCAACAGGCCCGACGCTTGGGCGATCGGCTGGATGAGTTGGTAATCGCGGCCCAGAAGAGAATTGCACAGGCGGAGAAACAGAAGGCGTTGACCGAGCGGCTCGTCGCGACCGTCCTGGCAGCGCGAGGCGTGCTGCTCGCCGGTTACCCGCAGCACGCAGAAGGGAAGCCCTCCGTGCTCCGATTCCGCGTCGCCGGTCGGGGCGTCCTTCACGTTGAGATCGGACCCGAAGGGCCAGTCACGGTTCGGGCCGAGGGGTTCAAGCTCGATCAACATCTGGGTCCGAACGGAAAAATGGAAAGGACCTGCGACGACTTTGTTGAATGGTTTGAGCAGATCCGAAACGCGGCACGGACACAGGGACTTGAAATCGGCCAGCTCCGATGGGAGGGCGAGCCGACGCCGGAGCGCGCTCGCGCACGCCGCAAGACGCATTCCTCTGCACACAACACGGTCCGAGTAAACGGGAGGGTCAAATAGATGAACCGAGTGGAGGAACCAGCATCCGCATGGATTGAATCGCTCGACCGTCAGCTCGTGCGGGCGAAGCATGTCTTGCTGCACGGCAACACCTCCGATCTCGCCTTGTACTCGGGCCTGGCGTCACGTTCTCATGACCGTTCGGCGTGCACCAGCTTCGACGACGCGCTGCATCGATACCTACTTGATGCAGGGTTTGCTCTAGTCATTCAGTTCAACATTGCGGACGGGCTGCGCTTAGTAGATCCAGGAATGGTGGAGGCGTTTCAGCGCGCTTGCGCTGCCGGACCTGACGTCGCCCCTGGCCAACGATTCGATAATCAGCTTGGGGTTGCGGGCGACGCTGGAGCAGCGGTCGAGACCATTCGTCAGTTGCTGCACCAAGACCAGGTTTCCTGTGCGGTGGTGATGCACTTTGCCGACAAGCTGGTCAGCGATGCGCAGCATCAGACCCCGGAAGAACTGCAACTTCTGGTCCGTCTCAAACATGCCATGCAGAACGCGCGGTTTGCTTCTAAGCAGACGGCTCTACGGAATACATTCATCGGGGTCGCTAATCAGCTAACATCACTGCCGGGCTGGCTCTACGTCGACAACCCTCGAATTGCTCTGGTGCCGGTAGGTCGACCAAATGCGCGCGAGCGCCGGCATTGGATCGGCACAAGGCTCGGCGATTTCCACTCGGCTTCGGACACCCCGGAGAATAGCCGGGAAGACTTGGTGCGGGAACTGGCGGATCGCACTGACGGTATGTCCCTCTTCGACATTTCATTACTGCCACGCATTTCCCATGCAGAGCAGATTCCGCTGGAAGCGGCCAATGAGCTCGTGCGAGCTGCGCGCTTCGGAAGGAAGGAAGATCCGTGGCGAGAGCTCGATCCCAAACGAATGGAATATGCTGCGCAACTGCTGGGAGCGCGGGTAAAGGGTCAGGAGAGCGCGCTACGGGCGGTGGTCTCAACGCTGCACCAGGCCTTTGTCGGCATTGGCCTTGGATCGAGCCGCGCTCACGGTGGCCCGCCGAAGGGAGTGTTCTTTTTCGTCGGCCCGACAGGCGTGGGAAAAACGGAACTGGCAAAGTCGATCGCAGAACTCGTATTCGGCGATGACGACCGCATGAAAGTCTTGGACATGGCCGAGTATCAGCTTGAACAGGCTGGCGACCGCTTGGCCGGTTCTCCCCCTGGATTTGTGGGTTACGAGCAAGGTGGCCAACTCACCAATCATGTTCTGGCCGAGCCCTTCAGCGTCATCCTGTTTGACGAAATGGAGAAGGCTCATGCCAGCGTGAACGACAAGTTCCTCGGCATACTGGAAGAAGGGCGGCTGACAGATGGGCGCGGGATGACCGCCTATTTCGACCAGAGCATCTTGGTGTTCACGTCGAACATCGGCTCGGATCGGCTGATGCAACGGCTGCGCTCCACGCCCGAGGAGCAGCCGACCTATGAGGAACTGCAGACGTTGTATATGCAAGCCGTCGAGGAGCACTTCGCCAAACGCTTCGGCCGGCCGGAACTTCTCGGTCGCTTCGGCGACAACGTCATCGTCTTCGATATGCTGCGTCCGGACCTGGTCACTCAGCTGTGCGAGAAGTTTCTCACCGAGCTTTGCGACAACGCCAAGCGTCAACGCCAGATTGACCTGCACATTGATAGCGCTGCGATCAGCGGATACCTCGCTCACCGCATGCGGGAGCCCGAGAATCTCACACTGGGCGGCCGTCGAGTGCGCGAACTAATCAAGAGCGCCGTGGTCCGACCGCTCAATGACTTCATCTTTGCCAACCGGCCTTCGAGCGGGGCGCGCTTGCAGTTGTCCATAAGCAGCCAGGACGGACGTATTTCCATTGGGTACGACGCTCCGACAGGTCGCTCCGCAGGGAGACAGTAATGGCTGCTGCACACAACAACCAAAGCATCCTCAATGGCCGCTGGATGGCAAGGCGGCTCCTCCATCGCGGAGCCTGTGGCGAGTGGCACGATGCTGTCTCAGTGAGCGCTGGCGGTGAGATGTCCCTCCCCACGGAATTCGCGCCGGCGACAAGCAGTGTTTCACACCGGGCCATCCTCATTACCCGCCAGCCCGGATCGAGTGAGCGAGTCGGCGCTGATGCGGCCGGTCTGGCCCACCGTCACCTCATCGAGGTCACGGCCGCTGAATGGATGTCCGACACTACCGGTCGACGGCTCTTCGTGCAGGTCACTTCCTGGGAGCCGCGCGGTGCGGCTAGCCAAATGCCTACAGTTGTCGCGGCGCAGTGGCGGCAGATGGTGTCGGCGGTCGCCGCTGCATTGGCGCACCTCCACGCACTGGGTCTGGCGCATGGTGCGGTGCGCTTAGACAACATCTTCCAGCAAGGAAACCTCTGGAGGCTGGGGCCATCTCTATGCAACCTCGATCTTGCTCCAGAGGATGACCTGCACGCGTTGGCGGAGCTCATCAGCGTCGAGTTGGGCAGCATTGTCACCAATCCACTCGAACAGCCGAAGCTTACAAGGCTCGCGGCGGTCTGCATGGGCAACGGCATCTGCGCCGCCCAAATAGCAGTACACGCTGAGGAAGACAGTTCGGGGATTACAGGCGACTGGCGTGGCACGCTGCCGTGCTCTCCGACGGTAGAACGGACGCCAGCAGGTTTACGACTATCGACGCCCTCGAAGTCCCACACAGCGTTCGTTGCCTGCGCGCCAGATCGCGCACCGCGCGTGGGCGCCATCGTGCCTTCCTCCCAAGTGGACCAACTAGGTGACCTCGTCCGTCCGTCCGCATGGGGCCAGACCGAGATTCCGCTACCACGCCAAACCGTGGCCATCTTCTGCGTGGAGATCGCGGCGGGCGTAGTGGTCATCGGACCACACACGCTGGTCGATCCACCGCGCGATTGGGGCAATTTACACGTTCAGATGCAGCCGCAGGGCGTGGTTCTTCGTTGGTTCTGGCCCAAGGATCTACCGTGTCGAGAGATGCACATCCAAGTTCGGCCAGACCGGTATCCCAGCACCGGCGGCGATAGCGATGTTAAGACGTGCCATCGATCCGAGTACGAAACCATGGGCCACTATCTGGTTCCCATTTCGCCACGATGGGAGCGCGCGTACGTGCGAGTGACGCGCGCAGACGTCCCGTGTGACGACGGCCGAAACGCTGTCTATGGGAGAGCCGAGCGGAATTCACGGGACCGGTGCACATGGAAAGGAGCACGTTCGCTGCCGAATCCTGTCCGACGGATGGACTCACGTGCGTACTGGGCTTGAAGGAGCTGATTCATGTCACTCATGCGCAACATGAACGTGCGTTGTCTCATCGACTCGTCGCGGTTCAGGCTCTCAGAAGCCCCGCTGGTGCCAATCACCACCCCCGCTTCTCCCGAGGCACAACTTCTACACGGCGCCCCAACCGTGGGGTTGGATCGCCTGCCGCTGGACCACAACCGCGTCTGCCCAACCTGCAAATGGCCGTTGACGTATGCGCAGGCGACCGGTCAGCTCTCGCTACACCCAATCGCTATTGCAGGCGGACCTGGTGTCTCCAAGAGCCACTATATTCCTGTTTTGATCGACCAAGCTAAGCGGCGGTTGCGCGCGACGATCCCTGGGTTTGACCTGCGGGCACAGGAGACCCGTGAGCCGGGAGCGGCCTACTCGGTATGTTCCGATCAGCTACTGGCCACGCGATATGGACGCCTGTTCTGCGACGACGAGCAGGGAACGGTCATCGCCAAGACCCCGCGCAGCGCCACTCACGCCGATCCCCGCACTCCGCTGATTTACAGGTTTACTTTCAAGTCTCCACTTCTGGAGTTCTTCACGGGCCGGCGCAAGTGCGTCGAGTTTGCGTTTCGCGACTGCGCCGGGGAGGAGTTTACAGAGCCCGGCCCGCTTCAAGAGTTCCACCGCTACATCACTCACTCCGCAGCAATCATGCTGCTGGTGGACCCGACGACGATTCCCGGAATCCGTGAACGGCTTCCCCGCGTGTCTTCAGCAGCACGTGGCAACGCGCGACCTTTTGAGTTTGATCAGATCGTTTCTCGCTTGACGGCGCTATTTGAACGAACCGAAAACGCACGCGTCGGCTCCCGCATTCGCATCCCGCTGGCGATTGTTTTGACTAAGGCGGACCTGCTTCGCCAACTCGATGGCGATGGGGCGTCCATCTTCTGCCAACCCGATCTACTCCACGTGCGGGGTTTCAATCGCCAAGGTGTGTGGCAGCAACACGAAAGGCTCCGTCGCTTACTATCCGACTGCGGCCAAAGCGCCATCCTCTCGTCGATCGAGGCCAACTTCGAAACCGTTGGCCTGTTTGCCGTTTCGGCATTGGGGCACGCGCCGACTGTTGATGCTGTTGGCGCCGACGGCGGCGCCGAGCAGCGCATCGGCCGGATTCAGCCATGGCGTGTTCTCGATCCGCTGGTGTGGCTGCTGCATCACCTCGGTTACGTCAAGACCAGCAAGGAGAGCACGTGATGCACCAGTTCACGTACACGAGTTGCCGGCCGGGCAGAAGCCTAAACGGGTCCGGCGGATATACCGTCCGCGCAGCATCCGCAAAGACGGATCACGCTTGGCTCACCTACGCACCGCATCTGGCCCGGTACGATGTAACCGCACCAAGCGCCAGTGGCACCGCGCCACGGCTCGCCTTTCAACGGCGGAATAATGCCGCCATCATCACCCACTCCCTAAAAGTGCGCGACCACGATTCGCGGCCAGCATCCTTCACCCACGCCATCATCGACACGTCGGGGCTTTTGAGACCGGCAGCAGCGATCGGCATGTGGGGGTCGCGGTTCTGGCAGTGTGCAGACGCCGATGGCACGGTTGAACTGCCGAGCATCGATGGATTACCCTTGGACGGCACGATCAGTTCAGGCGTGGTCCAGCGCTTGTTGCAGGAGGATAGATTCCACGAGTTGGGCCGATTTCTTCTCGCGGCATGGCTGTATCGTTCGAACAAGCCAATTGTAATCATGGCTCAGCCGGACAAGGTTGCGGCGGCAATCTGGCTCCTCGCTAATTGCGTTCCGCCTGGGGCGGTCCGCGATTTGTCGTTCGCAACACAGGACCATGACCCGCTGACGGCCGCAGTAGCTGTGGCGGGATTCGCCGGCGCCGGCCGAAGCGTGCCCGCCGCGGTGACCGGCCACCACCACTGGTTCGATCTGCATACTGGTGAGAGCAGCCCGAAGCACGACAGCGCGTGCAGTGACTTCATCTGCGACGCCGCCCGCGCAGGGGATTGGAATGCTGTGACAGCATTCATTGCCCGTTGCGACGCCCTGGAGATTGCCGACGCTGCAGAGATAGAACTCCTGCATCGTGTGATGCATGAATCACACGTCTGCACTCACGCCGAGATCTTGCGTCTACAGCACAGGCCGCAAGTCCTGCGATGGATGCTGGAGGATGCGCGTCATGCGAAGGCGGCGATCTCCCTTTTTACGAGCGCACGGGCAGCCACAAACGACGGCGTCAGGACGCTAGCGGGCATTCTCTCTGAATCTGCCGAACGCAGGCGACAGTTGATTGATACGCTGCTCGCCCAGGCGGGCGCCGCCCTTGTGGCTGGAGATCTCTCGCGTGCGGAGTACCTCGTGGACACGTGTTCGGGAATTACCGACGCCCCGGCTCCGTCGATCCTCTGGCAGCGCAGCCTGGGGCAACTGGAGCTTGCGCAACTCGACCTTGTAACCAGGATCCGTATGGCTGATCGCCTGATTTCCGTGGGCGTTGGCCCGACAGGGCAATCCATCCTCAATAAACTCCTTGATGTCCCGCTGGAGGCACTGTCGGACGTAATGCGTTGTCGCGTCCGGCCGTCGGTGAAGGCTGAAGCATGCCGCTACGCAGTACAACGCTCCGGCGCGTTGACTCAGACCACGATAGACGCATTGGTATACCAGCCCGAAGTGCTGGGCCCGCTGCTTCGTACAGCTCCAGACCCCACGGCAGTCGCCAGCGTCGTTGCCGTCAGTGGGCCGCGCGCGGTTTTCGAAGTGCTCATGACGGATCGAGCAGCACGTGATCGAGTTGACATCGGGTGCGTGCTCGACCACATGATTAACTCCGCCCCGACGACTCATCGTCAGCTCGCTTCACCAGGCTTTGCCCGGTATTGGACCATCCTTGTGAACGGTCGCCACGCCGACAGCATGGGCACCGCTATCCTGAACAGCACTGGAGTCAACGGGCATGCAAGGGAGCTTGCAACCGCGCTGAAGCAAGCGCTCTGCTCTTCTTCGCTCACTGCTCCCGTTGCGTCGGCCTTGAAGCGCCGCCTCGCACTCCTGGAAGTTATTACGACGCGTGATACGGCATCGGCCTCACTGGAACAGATCATCACCGCGATCTCCGAGCTGCCTCACCCCGACCGGCGCGAAGTTTCTTTGCAGCTGCTATCGCCATTGGCGGCATCGATCGCGCGGCAAGAAACATGCGAAGCGCTCCGCAGTCTGCAATCGCTCTTGGAGATCGTCGCGACGCACGCCAGGTGCGGGCCTGCGGGGGCGCTTCGTCAGTTTGCAAGCGCTGCTCTCGCAAATGGACGACTTTTGAAGGAAGCGATGATCGCGACCGCGGCGATCGCTCACGCGTTCGGCGCGGCGGGTCAGCCGGACAGCGTGAATGCGCGGGACGAGCTTGTCGACCTCGGCGTCGAGCTAACGGATCTGTATGCGCAGGCCGGTGGGCCGCGTTTTAACCAGCAGGTCACCGAACAGGCGATGCGCTGGCCCGAGCCGGCTCGGACCTTTTTCCGTCTGGCTCGCCAGCATCGACAAGTGAATGGTTTTTTGCGGGCGAGGTTTGCGCGTTCACGTGCAGCCTTACCAGAGCGGCTGCCATGATCGACCGCCAACAACTTCTCTGGCCGCTTCGGCGACGCACGCTCATGGCTGCAACAGGAGTGTCTGCGGCGGCATGGATAGCTTGCCCGCTCGTTGCACTGCTCATCTTGTTGGTGGCATGCCTCAGTTACACAGTCATCGAGATCGTATTCCTTGTGGTAGTAGTCGTCGGATTCGTCGCGTTGGTTGCTGGCGTGGTGGCTGCGGTGGTAGGACTCTTCGCTGCCAACGAGAATCCCGGCATCTTCTTTGGCGGTATCATTGCGGCCGCAATTGGACTCGCACTTTCCCACGTTGCCCCCAAGCTGAACGTCGGTTCAGAAGTCTTTGTCGCCATTGTGACGCCTGCGCAGGATCTCGTCGGATGGTTTGTTGAACACAACTGGTGCATCTGGGCGTGGATTCCGGCAGCGTTTGTGGCTGCCGTGGCCGCGGTTACATGGCTGCTGATCATCTTGCTGCGCCACATTCCAGAGGAGCTTCGCCACATACGGCGAGCGTTCTACGATTGTCCTTTCTGTCATCATCGCGGCAGTCCTGTCCACGTCTGTCCGAACTGCGGATCGTCGGAATGCGACCTGCGATCCTCCGGGTATGGAGTGTTTTTTGCGCACTGTCAAAAGTGCCGAAATCGCCTTCCGACCTTGGATTTGCTAGGGCGGCACCGTCTACGGCGCCGGTGCGGCCACTGTGACTCTGCCTGGTCGAATCCGCACCTTGGGCGTCTTCCTGTCTGGCATCTGGCCGTGATCCGCACAGGCGGACAACTGGCACCGAAGACAACGGTCGCCAAGGTGCGAAGTCGGCTTCTATTCGTCCATGAGTCCACGGTCGAGCACACGGCGGATACCGCGCATGCGTCAGTTCTTGCTTATCTCAACCTACTGGATCAGGTTTTGGTCGTTGGGAACGAACCGTCGCTGGCGCGATCGGGTCGACTGCTGCCGGGGGTGCTTGGAGTTCTGGAGCGTGCAACCACGGCAGATGTGCGGAAGCGGGCCAGATTACCAGTCGTACTCGTGCAGCACGCCACTGGTCAGTTGCGGCCTTCGGCACCAACGAAGGACTGTGCCGGAACAACCCTCTGGAAATCCGCGCTTGCCACGTCATTCCGCAACACTTCAACGTATGCAGGAGAGGTCAACGCCGGCGCTCTGGCATCGCTGTTGTAGCCCGACGCCGTCGTCCTAGCTGAGGACTTTTTACCCACACTGGAGCGGGATTTCGAGCTGCCGCTCCAGGCATTGGACGCGACCGCGGCCGCTACTTATGTGCGTGTATTTGAGTGCGATGGAAGACGCCAAGGCTAGGTCGTCGTTCCCGCCATGCGCGATCTCGCGGTCGTAGCGGGTTAAAGCCTCCACCCCTTGATCGATCAGCTCCCGATACCGCCCCACATCCAGGGCCAACTGGTCTCGCTGCGCCTTCAGCATCTGCTCCATCATCGCTCGACGCTTCGTCGGATTCGTTGGCCACTTGACACCAAACTGTTCCAGCGAAGTCGCTCGCGCAGGGATGGAATCGAGCGGCAGCGGCTCGGCGCCGTCCCCTTCGTAGTAGTAGTGCCACGGGTGGCCGGGATCATAGCTGAACGGCTCCGCCTCCTCCGCTTCGGGCTTCAGGCGGCACCAACGATCCAGTTCGCGCGCAGCCTCTTCGCCGAAATCCTCAGCGTACTTCGCTAGAAGTGCCGCCCGTTCCTCGCCGTCTGGCAATGGCATCAATCGGTCGGTCAATTGTTCGGTCACGTCGGCGATCTCCTCCGCACCCGGTTCGACGACGGCACCGTCCTCTTCCCACCCGAAAACACCGGCCTCGATGGACTCTGCCCGCGGAGGCGCGTTTGGCGGATGCTCCGAAACTACGTCGATCCCCGCATGCCATGCGCGAATGGCTTTGCGGAAGGCGTCCGTGGGCTCCGCGCCAAACGCCTCTTCGTACACGTCCATCAGCACGTCGAAGGCGTGTTCCAACCGCGCCGGCTCGTCGCGAAACAGGGCGTCCAGCTTCTCCCGCTGTATTGGCGTTCGCGGCGCTTTGCCCGTGCGCGGGTCCACTCCCCGGCGCTTCGCATCCATGACTGCATCCAAATCGGACAACAGCGTCAGCGCGTGCTGCGCATGCTCCTCGTGCAGCGACTTAAGGTTATCGGGGTGTGCGTCGTCCTCGTAGAGCTTTCCCGCTTCGATCGCTTCCTGAAGCGGCTCCGGGAACGACGTGTGGAAGTCCCAAGGGAGAACCTGCAGGAGCGGAGTTGGAGCAACGGTCGCCGTACCCGACGCCAGTGAGGGAAACTCCACGTACCTCTCAGGGTTGGGTGGAGGAAGGTGGGCATGCATAATTGCCGCCGCCTCCGGACTCAGTGAGGGCGACGCGGTGGGCGCTGCGAGATTCGCCGTCTCTCCCGCCGATTCATTTGTCTGCCAAAAGGTCTCGCGTTCATTGGCCGCAGTCAAGGCTGATTGCGAGGCATCGGCGGACCAATCGAGTAGCAGTTGGCCTGATTGTGCGGAGGGATTGGATCGGCTTGGCATTCTGCCGTTGTTATGCGGCGCAGGAGCCGACGCGTGCCGTACGGGTAACGGTGATTCTTGAAACCCACGAAGTAAGACTTAGAATTCTGACCGCCGGGGCATCGCCCGAGAAGGCTCCCCCCTCCTTCTCCAACCCCGGCTTTTCTCTGCGCTCTCGCGGACCGGGACCAGGATGCGGTGCCACCAGTCCTCCGTGAGCTGAGAGTTACCGCAGGTCGAAGGCCGACACTGGCCGGCACATCCTTGGCTCGACTACATGAAGCATGGCACTCAGGATCTAGCGTCGTGTGCCAAAAGGAAGCGCATCCGAGTTCAACATCCGCGCCAGCAATCGAACTCATTGCTGAGTCAGCGAAGGGAATTCGATAGGTGAGAGAGACGGTGGTGCACCTTGAGAGAAAACCTGTCTCAAACACCTTCATGTGGCGAGGGCGAGCAGGCTGCTTGCCTTCTGATCGAGTTCCGTACGATCGCCGGCGTACTGATACTCACCTGCGATTCGCGTGAGCGCGTCCACGATGGAGAAGACCGTGAACCGCCTTGATTGCTCGGCCAATTTTAGCGCCCGCTGGCCGAGATCGCGTGGAATGCCGTGCTTGCCCAGCACCTTGGCGACGTCCTCGGCCGTGTCTCCAAGCTGAAGCTTGAAGGCCGTGTGCATCACCTCGGCGAAGCCATCACGACGATCATCACGCTTGTTGACGAGCTGCTCGATGTGGCGGCGGATCTCCGAAAGGCAGTCGCGCACGTTGGCGGTATGCTTGCGGGAAAACTCCACCACTTCGACGGCGTCCCACACGATGTGGTTGGCGCAAACGGCCTGGAACCAGAACGTCTGAATGCCGACCGAACGCCGTCCGACTTCGCTGTTCCAGAGGAAGAATCCAGGAGCGAACGCCTCGCCCTCGATCTCCGCCCAGCCCAGTGGGTCGATCAGGAACACGAACATGTCCTGTTCGCCGCAGTACAGTCCCGTGCCGGCGCCGATCTTCGACTTCTGCGGCGGTTGGAAACAGACCCATACCGTACGGCATGTACGGGCCGATTCGATTCACTGCGGTAGCTAGTGGTCATAGCGATCTCCTTAACCAATGCGAACAGCCTCCCAGGTCACTCCTCGCTTTGCGTGTTCACCTTACGATCCAGCAGATCCAGCACGCGATCTTCGAGAATGGTCATGATGGTTGTCAGAGTGGCGGTGGGGCCGCCGAAGAATCGCCGGTATACCTCGCGCCCCTCGGGCGTCGCCCGCAGTGCGTGGGTCACGCGTTCGTAGGAGTGCACCGTCTGGACCAACTCTACGACACCGACGCGCCGTGGCGACGAGTGCCCTAAGCCATGGAGGACGCCGGCCAGGACAAGGCGCGCGGCATCGACGAAGAATGAGCCGGGCTCCCCGGGATGTTGGGAGATGATCAGCCATGCCGCGTCCATCGCGTTCTGGAACGCGCGTCGCTCGTCATCACATCCGCCAGCCATTCGGTTCGCCTGTATCCAGATCATGGGACACCTCGTCGATCCGGCCGGACGTCACTCGGTTCAGCAACCCTGCCATCTATGAAGTGCGGTCTGGCGACGTCTCTTTCATCAAACCGCCCGCGCTGCGAGCGCTTCAACCGCGACGGGGTAGGCAGGACGTGCGGACTTTGAACCGTCGGACTTCCCGGCTCTGCCGAATGTTGGGCGTCCCAGTGAATAGAAGGCCGTATCAGTCGCTTGGAAGACATTCCCATTGCCTCATCCCCTTTCCTCATGCGGATACCGCCTGCGTTGTTCCTTCAGGTTTGGACTTCGAAGGGGTGGAGGCGAACTCCACCGAGTCGGACAACGCCTCGGGCACAAGGGCTGCGTAGTGCCGGCGGCAGATCTCGGGACTGTTGCCCATCAGCACCGAAATCTTGTAGAGCGACTCACCCTTCATCGCGAGTTGACTGCCGAACGTGTGTCGGAAGTCGAGTGACCCCCACGGCAGCTTCGCCTTCTCATTCACGGCGCGCAGGTCCTGCGAGAAGTTGTCCGCGTCCCATCGCTTGCCCTCGGGGCTGGGGAAGAGCCACGTACCTTTGCGGTGCTTGAGCCGCCACTTGTCGAGGTAGTTCTTGAGGCGGGTGCTGATCGGGACGGCGCGGTTCTTCTTGGTCTTGGGCTGCCAGCTCTCCCCGGCGATCGTCTTGGCCCGTACGCGGATGACCCCGTTGGCACCCGCGGACCAGTCCAGGTCGTCGTCCGTCAGCCACAGGAGTTCCTCGCGGCGCAGGCCGGCGAAGATGAGCACCCCGACCATGACTTGCAGCTGCAAGCGGTCCTGAAGGACGTCGAGCTGCCGGTCGATTTGCTCCAACGTGAGGAAACGGATCTCCGGCGCCGTCTCCTTGTAGCGTTCAACCGCGGCGCCCGGATTGTGGTCACCGGGCATCTTGATGCCGTGCTGGCTCATCGCCCAGTTGAACAGGCGGGTGAGGATTTCGCGGTAGCGGTTGGCGGTCTTCGGGGCCAAGCCCCGGTTGGCGACCTGGCCGGAGATGAACGCCGCGACCTGCGCGGTGGTAATCCGCTCGAAGTAATCGGCCTCGATGCGGAGCGCCTTGCGGCGCCGGTCCTGCCCCGGCTTGGACGGCCGCTTCTTGGCCTTCGCGGAGAGCCTGCGGCTGGTCACCTTCAGCGCATCGCAGATCGGGCCGAAGGCGTCACGCAGGTAGTAGACGTCCGTCTGTGCGGACTTGGCCGTCTTGGTCGCGCGGACGTGCGCGACGTAGGCGGTGAGGACGTCGGCGAGCGGCGTCTTGGTCGGCAGCGGCGAGAGGTCGCCGCGCGCCTGGGCCGCCTCGAACTGCCTCAGCTTTTCCTTGGCGAGTTGGTAGTTGTCGGTGTCGGTGCTGACCTTCCGCTTCTTGCTGCCGACGCAGTAGCGGATGTAGTAGACCGAGCCACGCTTCATGAGCCACGCCATCGAACACGCTCTCTTTCACAAGAGGAGTGCTCCGGGCGAGCCTGCTTTTCAGCGGCCGGCGGCATGGGGCCCAAAATGGGGCCCACTTGGCGGGGACGGCGCAAAAAAGAAAGGACTCGCGTCGCCGCAAGTCCTTGTCTCTTCGAAAGTAGCGGGGGGAGGATTCGAACCTCCGACCTCCGGGTTATGAGCCCGACGAGCTACCAGGCTGCTCTACCCCGCGATCTTGTGACAAAATCATAGGACGACAAAGTTCTGTGTCAAGGAATGGAGAAGACCTTCTGAAAGCAAAAAAGAATAAGCAGGGCGTTTAGAACGTAGACGTCGTTCAGTCTGCCGAGTGATTTTGACCGTCCACGGACCGAGCGCGAAGTTTATTTCGTGACACCATGAAGGCGAAGCCCGCTGAGAAGGGACTCAATTTCCTTTTGCGATTGGAGGCTTTGCGTAACCACTAGGACTCCATTGATCTCTTTAATTGCGCCGATTGAGCCACCGGCATCGCGCCAGGAATCGGGGGAAACCGAATCGGTGATCAATTTGATGATTGAATCGACGCATTCCTGTGGTGTCGGTCCATCGGGAGGTGGAACAGTCAATGTGCTTTGAATGATGTCGCGAATATTAAAGAAGCGGATGACACCGTGCTCGGAAATGGAGTGGCTTGCGCAGACATCCAGCACGCCATCGTTGTCTACAGTAAAGCCGATTTGTGGCGTCGCGGAGTCATCGATTTCCGCGAGAATCACACGCAGTGCCGTGCGTAATGACACGTTCCAGAGGTGCAGGCGAATTCTTCGCGATGACTCAATCTTGGCGTCGCTCAAGTCGCGCCAGCGCACGAGAATGTTTGCGTGAGTAGCCTCGGCCAGCTGCGAAAAAGCATCCTCCAATGAAACCTGATCGAGATTCAGATCTGGAATCAAGCGATCGAGAACTTCATCGGAATTGGAATCATCAGAAGCCGCGGCGATGGGAGGGTTCTCCGGTAAACTTGCGGGCGAAGCTGCGGCAGGTCGAGCATCGAAAACGGCGGCAGAAATTCGTACCGAGCCTGGCGATGCCACATACGACAGTCGAAAATGGGTTGCTGAAACAACGGCGACCAAGCCTTCTTCCAACGTCTTAGCCGGAATGTTACCAGCGAAAGCTGCCGCGATACGCCTGCGGAGTCAAGTTCATTCCAATTGGCATCGATGTGCACGTGGAATCGGTTTGAAAGCTGACTCAGCACCTGCTCGATGGAGCCATCAAGTTTCGGGTGGTCCTTGTCCTGCGCTTCATCGGCCCGAGATGCAATCGGAGCTGCGACGGCCATGGTTAGAATTGAAACTCCAACCGAAAAGAGAACCCATCGAAATCGCAGCTTGATTTTCATCGCGCCCGCCCTCTGCTTGATGACAGGAATCATCGCATGAGCATAGCGAGCGGGCGCAGTGGTATACAGGAAAAAATCCGGCTCAAGCAGAGTGGCGCGGAGCCTTGATCGAATGGAACGGCGACGTCCACAATGGGCTCATTGCCGTGTCATTGCCGACGGGGACGTCGGCGTTCGCAGTGGACGGATTTTCATTTCAGATTGAGAAATTCCAGCATGTGCTGATCGTAGATCTTCTGCGCCTGCGGGTCAGCGAGTGGCAATCGCAGTTCGTTTATGACTTTCGTGCCCATGCCGATCCATTCACGCCAGCAGTCGGCGCAGACCTTCTCGAAAATCTGCTGGCCAACATCATTGCGGAAGGGGGGACGAGGCAGCTTCTTTCCAATGCGATTGCAGCGGATGCAATGAACTTCGCCTTCGCCCGCAGGCCGCTCGGCGGCGGCGTTCTTGAACTGTGGGACCGGCGCGCCAAGCTCAGAAAGCATCCGGGTCATCTCATTGCGCGGCATCAATTCGCCGCGCTCGTCGGCGCGCTTCGCGCCTTCAGTCAGCTTGGCTATCGCTTCATGCTGTTGATTCAAATTGAGCAGGGCGGTCGCGAGAAGCTGATAGGCTTTGCTGATGTTTGGATTGATCGCCAGGCATCGCTCCAGGCTTTTGCGCGCTTCGTCAAACTGGCCGATCTGAAGATATTCGCGGCCCAGCGAAAAGTGGCCCAGCTCATTGTTTGGATCGGCCTCCGCCATCTTGCGGAAACGCTCGAGTTGTCCAGTCGATTCTGCCATGTTCGATAACCTCAAATCCCTTTGCTACTTGATTAGATAATCTTGTGCCCGGCGGTGCCGTAAATCAGCGAAAGAATCTCCGCCCTGCTCGCGGGGTTTTCCTTGAAGATGCCGCGCAGCTCGCTGGTCACCATGACGCTGCCATGCTTGCGCACGCCGCGAATGGTCATGCAGGTATGAACCGCCTCGATGACGCACGCGGCGCCGATCGGGTTCAGCTCGTCCATGATCGCATCGACCACCTGCGTCGTCAGGCGTTCCTGCACCTGCGGCCGGCGGGCATATTCTTCCACCACGCGCGCGAGCTTGCTGAGACCGACGATGCGTCCATCAGGAAGATACGCCACATGTGCCCGGCCCGTAAACGGCAGCAGGTGATGCTCGCAGAGTGAATGGAATTCAATGTCGCGAAGCAGCACGATTTCCTGATAGGACTCATGAAAGATGGTGCGCAGATGTCTGCGCGGGTCGTCGCGCAATCCCGCCATGAGTTCCTGATATGCCCGCGCGACTCGGCTGGGCGTTTTCTTCAACCCTTCGCGATCGGGATTCTCGCCCACCGCGAAAAGAATCTCCCGTACGGCGCGCTCAATGCGCGGCAAATCGACCGGATTGACGCGCTCGCCGACTGTGCCAACCTCGTCGTCATCTGAATCGAATGAAGGTTTTATCCCACGTACATCGGCCATTGAAGATCACTCCGCTATTGCGAACCGGATTCGGCTGCTGCGGATTGTAGGCACTTTGTCAGCCGACGGCATCGTCCTCAGCGCAAAACAAAAGCAACGAGCCCCTCCCTGGCCGGAGTTGCTCGCTGCTTTTAACAAAGCTCGAACGTGCAAACACGCTGCGCGTTTCGCCTACATGCTGGCGGGTGTCATCCGATTTCCGCCGCCGCGACCGATCAGCAGATAAATGATCGAGCCAATCAGCGGCAGGAAAAAGATCACGAGCAGCCAGAGGATCTTCGCGCCGACGGACATGGGTGACCCGATGATGTCGATCAACGCCCAGATCCAAAGTACGAGGGCTGCAATTGCAAGAATGAGCCAAAGAATCAAAAAGCCGCCAGCAAAAATGGCAGCGCCGGTATTTTGTACTTCCGCGATGATAGGGAGTAGATGGGTCATTGAAGATCCTTCCTTTTTGCGTCGCTTATAGGAAGGCAGAAATTGTGCCAGACCGGCGATTCAATGGAATTTCCCGATATTTCTGGCATTTGTCTGCCCGCGGAGTTATGGTTGAGATGGCTTGGGTTAACTTTCTTTGCCATTTCTGCGGGGTTCAATATGGTGCGCGTTATCGGCTGTCTGACGATGCTGATCATGTTGTGCTCGATCTGCCGCGCGCAGGTCTCGCCGGATGAAGCCTATCGACGTCTTCGCGAACGCGAAGCTCAACGTCGCGCAGCAGAGTCGCGTCCGAGCAAACCACCGCCAGCGAAGGCGTCGCCGGACGATGGCGAACCGCCGCTGGGGATTGTCCCGCCAAAGGAAAATCAGACGACGCACGAAGCGCCCCGGCAGAAATATACCGAATACCACGACTCAAAACTCGGTTTCAAATTTCGATATCCCGAAGGATGGAAACGGCTGCAAGGCCGGGAGAACAAGACCGAGGTGGCCGCATTCGAGGCTGATGAGCCGGACGATGATGAACTGACACTTGAGATTCTCGCTGTCCAGAAGATCGACGTGTTTGCCCACTCGGATCTCGATGGCACATTTGCGCGCCTCGAAGACAGCTATAAGCATGGCAGCAACGCACCGATTGAAATTACAACTGAATCCAACATCACGATAGCCGGCGCGCCGGGCCGGGAATTCGCCTTCGTTGGGCATTTCAATAATCGTCCCATCAAGGTGGTCGTGGCCGTCACCATCGCCAGAGGCGAAGGCTGGGTGATTGGCATGGGAATGAATCCCAAATCTTATGATCATCGTGTCAAGCTGTTTGATGAAGTCGTCAAATCATTCGAGTTAGTCAAACCCGCGCTTCCGATGCCGACGCTTGTCGAGCATGCGGATGTGGTGCATGGATACAAGATGAAATATCCCGGCGAATGGAAGCGAAACGACGCGAGCGGCGCGATCGTGTTTCAATTCACCAGTGAAGGAGCCAAGACACTGACGCCGATGCCGTCGGTCAACGTCACCGTCACCTACGCAAGTCATATTCCTCCAGGCAAAGCGCGGCTCGATGCGGCACTCGATGGCTTCATGGAAGAAGATGAGAAGCGCGTCAAGCAGCAGTTCCCCGATGTGAAATGGGTGAGCGAATCGAGCACCGATATCAATGGCGTTTCCGCGCGCAAGCTCGTTTACATCGCCAAGGCGGACAGCGTCCAGATGGAAGTGCAGCAGGTGATCATGTTGGCCAGCAACGGACAAACCTATCGCGTGACCTTCACCACCAGCGCCGCCGATTACGATCAGGTTTCGCCCATTTTGGATGCCATTGCCGAATCTTTCTGGGTCACCGCAGTTCGATGAATCGGCTCAAGCATTCGAGCAATTTGGTCGATAAATTCCTAAAGTGCGATTGTTCTGTCACGCGCGGAGAGACCCGCGCGCACGAAAAGACCAGTCGCGGCCGAGTCCTTCCACTTACTCCATCGAGGCAACGCGAATGCTTTTAACCGCGGGCCAGTTCAAGGAAATGATTGCCAGCTTGCGATCGCCTTCATCCAAAGGCGATCGCCGAAAGTCGGCGCGCCTCCAGGTGCAGGCTTCCACACTGATTGCTCCGCTGACAGCCAAGGGACATGACGACCAGTTCACTGTTTTGGCCAAGGACATTTCACTGGAAGGCGTCGGACTGCTCTCGTCCGTCGCACTCAAGGCGGGTCAGCAGATTCTCATTCACCTGGCGAAGGAAAAAGGGGAGACGGCGTACGTTGTCTGCACCGTGATGCACTGCTCGGAAATTGCCGACAGCGTCTATTCACATGGCGTGAAATTCGATCGCATCATCAAGGGCGAAGCCAGCAGTTCCAACAGCCCCAGCCGTTCGAAAGAAACGTTCGAAGCGGTTTTGGCCTGACCTATCCCACCGGCGGCTCAGATGAAACCGGCATCTCCTGATCGGTCGCGGGTGCTTCAGTGGCAGCCGGCTCGGCCGACTGCTTTTCCTTCACTTCCAGGTTTCCCGTCAGATTCGATTCGTCCATCCGAAGCTGGATGACACGTTGCAGATGCTCGCGCGTGCGCCCTTTGTAGAGGCCCATCAACTTCCCATTGACGTACACTTCGCATTCGATCGGCGGGGTGCCGGCATCGACTGCCGTCTTCACCGATTCGCCTTGCGCGCCTGAAAGCAGAGAACCAATCTTTCCCTTGGCGCGCCGCTCGGCTGGATCGAGCTTTTCGGTCGATCGCTTGCGTGGAGCGCGCGGCTTGGATGCTGAATCGGCCTCGCTTTCGGTATGTTTGCCGCGCGAGTTGATCGCGGTTTCAGGCGGAAGATCTTCGGGGATGAAAAGCATTCGCCCGCAGCTTGGGCAGAAAACCAGTTCATCGCGCGAGTGGAGCTTGTTGTAGACGTCGGTGACCAAGTCCATGTTGCAGGAGCCGCAGGCGTATTCCTCGCGACGACGATCGGGCTTGAGCAGGGGGCTCATCGCTTCGCCTTCATAGCGCTCGGCAAGCCGCTCGAATGCATCGCGCTGCTTGGCCGGGACGGCGGCGGCCGCCTCGTCGCGCGCGGGGCGAATGGCATCCACTTCGGCCTGCAGGGCGTCGAGCGTCTGGCCCATTTGCTGGCGCATCGTTGCGAGCTTGGCCTGCTCGACTTCGGCCAGCGCGGTCATCTCCTTCACTTCGGCCTGGAGCTTTTCGACGGCTTCCATCTGCTTGAGCAGCTCATCTTCCATCTTGCCGCGATCCACCTTCTCGGTGTTGATCTCGACGAGAAAGGCCTGATATTCCTTGTTGTTCTTGGCCACCTGCTGCTGCGAGCGAAGGCGCTCGATTCGCGCATCGCGCGATTTCACTTCCAGCTCGAGCTGCGCGGCAGACGATTGCTGCTCGCGAAGGTTGGTCTGTGCTGCCTTGAGTTTTTCGTTGAGGTCGGTGACTTTGCGGTCCTGCAGACGGACGTTCTTCCCGGCGGCATCGAGCCGCCCCTGGGCTTCGCGGAGCTTTTGATCGGCTTGGAATAGTTTGACCAGGGCAATATTGGTCGGACCCATTTCTGCAATTCCTTTGCTCAATCGCCATCCGGCCCTTGCTGGGCCGAACGAGGGAAAGCTATTCATTATGCAAAGTCTTGAGCGAATGAAAAGGGCCGAGGGGAAATCGTTGCAAGTCGCGCGGCGAGGCGGGCTTGGCCGATGCTGGTTTCGATCTGAAATCTCAGATCTGAAATTTGAGATATCAGATGAAGCAGTTCGTCCCAGGCGGCGGCCGCACAACATGCCGACGACGCTTTGGGTAGTGAAAGCGAGACGAGCCGTTGGCTCCAAAGCATCGGTCGAATTGACCCTGGGATTGTCATGATGCCACGCAGCTCTCGATTTCTGATTCTTCTTCCGTTGCTCATCGCGGCAGATGTGCGGGGCCAGGAGGCAACGCTTCCGCCCGATGTAAAAGTTGTCTGGGACATGAGCCGGGCGTGGCAGCAGACGACACCGACGCGGCAGCGCATCTGCATCAATGGACTGTGGCAATGGCAGCCTGCCACCGACACAAATCAATCGGCTCCGCCTACGGATGGCTGGGGATATTTCAAAGTGCCCGGCTGTTGGCCGGGGATTACCGATTACCTCCAGAAAGATTCGCAGACGGTATTTGCCAATCCGAAATGGAAAAATGAAAGACTCCAAGATGTGAAGGCGGCCTGGTATCAACGGGAAATTCAAATTCCCAAAGAGTGGAGCAATCGCCGGATCATCTTGTCGGCCGCTTACGTCGATTCGCTGGCGATCGTTTATGTCGATGGAAAGCAGGCCGGCACGATCCGCTTCCCCGCTGGCGAGGTCGATGTCTCCGCACAAAGTCAGCCGGGCCAGAAGCACGTTCTGTCGATGTTGGTCAAGGCGCTGCCGCTCAAAGATGTCATGACGGCCTATCGTGACACGGCCAACGCCAGGCAAGTCAAAGGAGAAGTTCCCCGCCGAGGTTTGTGTGGCGATGTTTATCTGATCTCCACTCCAACGACGGCACGCATTTCTGATGTGAAACTCGAAACGTCCGTTCGGAAAAGCGTATTGACAGCCGATGCAACATTGGATGGCCTTGCGGCTGGGCACACCTATGTTCTCAAAGCTGTGATCAGCCAGGGGCAAAAGGTTGCCGAGTTTTCGAGCGGCTCCTTCACGACGGCGGATCTCACCGACGGCCATTTCCGCTTTTCTTCCAAATGGAAGCCGGACCAGCTTTGGGACATCGATACGCCGCAGAATCGATACACGGCACAGGTTTCCCTGGCCGATGAAAACGCGGGCGTTCTGGACGTCAGTTGGCCAACACAATTCGGCTTTCGCGAATTCTGGATCGACGGCAAAGATTTCTATTTGAACGGCAGCCGGATTTATCTGTCGGCCGTTCCCATCGACAACGCGCAAATCGGCGCCGCATCGGCCAATTACTCTGCGGTTCGCGAAACACTCGAGCGCCTGAAACGCATCGGCATCAACCTCGTCTACACGCACAATTACGATTGTCTGCCGGGCTCGCATTTGGAGTTCGACGAGCTTTTGCGCGCAGCGGATGACGTGGGCATGCTTGTATCCTTCACGCAGCCGCACTTTGCCCAGTACGACTGGACGGCGCCCGACGCCGATCAGAACAACGGCTACGCCGATCACGCGACCTTCTACGTTCGCGAAGCGGAAAATCATCCATCGGTCGTCTTCTATTCGATGAGCCACAACGCGACCGGCTACGATCAGGACATGGATCCCGATCAGATCGATGGGATTCATGCGCCGCGCGAGCAGTGGGGGTCGCGCAATGCGAAATTCGCGCTGCGCGCGGAGGCGATCGTCCATCATCTCGATCCCACGAGAATCGTTTACCACCATGCCGGCGGCAACATCGGGTCGATGCACACGATCAATTTCTATCCGAACTTCGCGCCGGTTCAGGAGCTGTCCGACTGGTTCGAGCATTGGGCCGACACTGGAGTAAAGCCGGTGTTTCTCTGTGAATATGGAGCCCCATTCACCTGGGACTGGACGATGTATCGCGGCTTTTACAATGGCAAGCGCGAGTTCGGTAGCGCGCCCGTTCCATGGGAATTCTGCCTGGCCGAGTGGGATGCGCAGTTCCTGGGCGATCGCGCCTTCGCCGACAATCCTCGGCAGGATGCCAACCTTCGCTGGGAAGCCGCGCAGTTTGCCGCGGGCAAGGTGTGGCATCGATGGGATTATCCCACGTCCGTCGGCTCCGGCGCGTTTGAGGATCGCAACGAGATTCTGGCGACGTATCTGACCGACAATTGGCGAGCCTATCGCACATGGGGCGTGTCGGGAATTTCGCCTTGGGAATATGAGATTTACTGGCTGCCGCGCGCGGGGCTGAATCGAGAAAAGCGACCGATCGCGGTCGATTGGGATCACCTTCAGCAGCCGGGTTTGAGCCCGGATTATGTGGGTCCGCAGGCCGATCGGATGGACACTGATCTGCAAGCCAGCGACTGGATTCCGACCGCGGCGGGCAAGGCGCTGCTGCGCAACAACCAGCCGGTGCTGGCGTACATTGCCGGTGATGCGACGGCCTTCACGAGCAAGGATCATGATTTCAATGCGGGCCAGGCTTTCGGCAAGCAGTTGATCATCATTAACAACTCGCGCCGGAGGCAGACCTTCTCGTGCGATTGGTCGCTGGATCTGCTGGAGAAAATCACCGGCCATCACGAAGTCGCGGTAGAAACCGGCCAGGAGGCGCGGATTCCGCTGCACTTCGATCTCCCCGCATCGCTTCATACTGGCCGATATGCGTTGAATGCTTCCGTGAAATTCGGAAATGACGAACGGCAGGATGATCAGTTCATGATCGATGTTCTGCCAGCGCCAGTTCAGGTTCAAAACGAATCGAACGTGCTGCTCTTCGATTCGAAGGGAGAAACGGCTGCGCTGCTCGACAGCCTGCACATTGGCTATCGCCGCGTTGATGCAAACGTGAAAGCGTCTGCCGATCAAACGCTGGTCATCGGGAAGATGGCGATGACAGTCGATGGGCCCGGGCCCGATATCTCCGCTGTGCCCGATGGGCTGAAGGTCATTGTCTTCGAGCAATCGAAGGACGTGCTTGAAAAGCGTCTCGGCTTTCGCGTCACCGAATATGGTCTGCGGCAAGTCTTTCCGCGGATCGAAAACCGCGAAATCTTCGCCGGCATCAGTGCGGATTCGCTTCACGATTGGAATGGCGAGGCGACCACCACGCCGCCGAGATTGAGCTATGAGCTGCGCCCGCAGCATGGGCCGACCGTGCAATGGTGCGGCATTCCCGTGAGCCGGCTCTGGCGATGCGGAAATCGCGCAAACGTGGCATCGGTGTTGATCGAAAAGCCAGCGCGCGGCGATTTCCTGCCGATCATCGACGGCGGATTTGATCTGCAATTCAGCCCGCTCCTGCAATTCCGCGAGGGCAGCGGCATGGTGATCTTCTGTCAGTTGGACGTGACCGGCCGAACTCGCGAAGATGCCGCGGCAAGAAATTTGACAGCGAATCTGTTTCATTATGCATCGAGTTGGAAGCCGGAAACGCGTCGTGAGGCGATGTACCTGGGTGATTCGGCGGGGGCGGCGCACCTGAAAGCCGCGGGCATTTCGTTCACGCCCTACGACGGCGGTGCGTTGTCGCCCGAAAAGCAGGCGCTCATCATCTCGCACAGGTTTGCGCCCCCCTCTGATTCGGCCCTCAAAAATGTTGCTTCGTTCATCCATTCGGGTGGCCGGGTTTTGGCGGTGGCTTTGGATCGAGAAGAACTCAATGCTGTGATCCCCTTTCAAGTGAAAGTGAAGTTGGCCGAGCATGTCAGCGCGATGTTTTCGCCGCAGGGGGATTTGCTTCAGGGAATCGGAACCGCCGATGTGTACGACCGCGCGCCGCGGAAGATTCCGCTCATCTCCAGCGGCCCGCAAACAGATGCAATTGGCAATGGCGTGCTTGCTGTTGGGCCTCGTGATTCTGAAATTCGGAATGCAATCTTCTTTCAACTCGCCCCCTGGCAATTCGATTATGAGCACAACTACGGACTGAAGCGCACCTATCGGCGCGTTGCATTTGCTCTCGATCGACTGATCGCAAATATGGGGGTCAATGAATCAAATCCGCTGATTTCCAATTTTCACTCGCCGCTTCGGCAGGGAGAAAACGAACAGCGATGGCTGAGCAGCTATTACCTCGATCAGCCGCAGGAATGGGACGATCCGTATCGTCACTTCCGATGGTAGAAGATCCAATCAAGGCTTCAGCACGGCTTTGGCAATTTCTCCGTTGTGCATTTTCTCAAAGGCATCGTGCCATTTTCCCAACGGCCAGACGCCGCCGATGATCGGATCGATATTTAACCGCTCGGTGGCGAGTAGCCGCAGCACGCGCTCCCAGATGGGCCAGTTGTGGCTGAAGCTTCCCTGCAAACGGATGTTCTTCTGCACCAGCGGATCCAAAGAGAAATTCAGCGGCTGCGGCCCCCAGCCAACTTTGCTGATCCAGCTATTGGGCCGGGCGATCTGCAACGCCATCTTGAGCGTAGCGGAAACACCGGCCGCATCGACCACGCCATCGACACCCAGGCCATCACCTTGCTTCGCCCAATCTTCCAGCCCCTCGACGATCGGCGTGCATCCGTATTCTTTCTCAGCGATATCGAGCCGAATGCGATCCCGCTCCAGTCCAACAATGGCGACTTCCGCGCCACATAGGCGCGCCATCGCGGCGCAGAGCAGTCCGATCGGGCCCGGCCCAAACACCACCACGCGATCGCCCGGCTCGATGTGACCATTCTTCACCACCGCGTTGTATGCCACGCAGCAAGGCTCGGTCAGGGCAGCCTTCTCCATTGCCAAGCCTTGTGGCACACGATGCAGACACCTCGCGGGAACTTTCACGAACTTGGTCATCGCGCCGTTGACGCCATAACCAAATCCCTTGCGGGTGGGGTCGAGATTGTAAAGCCCCTGGCGCGTCAGCGGGCTGTCGAGATCGATCACGGCAGCCGTCTCGCTCACGACACGATCGCCTTCGCGCCAGCCGGTCACAGCGCTTCCCAGCGCGCGGATCGTTCCACCAAATTCATGCCCCAGCACGACCGGATAATTCACCGGCCAGCTATGGTCGCAGGTCCACTGGTGCAGATCGCTCCCGCACACGCCCACCGCCGACACTTCCAGCAGAACATCGGTCGCGCCGATCTCCGGCCGCGGCACATCCCGCATTTCCACCGCATGCTTCTCGCGGGCAAAGTTCACGACGCCGGGGGAAACGGTTGATGCGGTTGACATTCAATTCTCCTCTTAAGAATCCAACGATCCGTCTGGGGCTTTTCAAGTTAGTGCGGGTTAGGCGCGACGCTTTCGTTTAGCGGTCGCGCTTGCGCGACGTTGACCGCGCCTTTCTATGCAGCGCGCAACGGCTCGCAAGCGAGCCCGCTAAACAGAGCGCATCACCGACCGCCACCAACCGCGATATCCCCATACCCATGCACCTTCTGGCAAATCATCCGAAGCGAGCTTTCAACATCACCGCTCGCTGTCTTAAAGGAATCCGCATCGATTGTCAGCGGCGCGCCCAGCACCACCAGCGGCGCGCCATATTCGGGCGTTCTTACCGCCTGCTCGATCGTCAATCCGCCCACCGCCTGCACCGGCACGCGCACCGCCTGCACCACTTGCCGAAGCTGATCGAGCGGGCTGGGCATGCGCATTCCCGCGGCAGCAATCCCGCGGCGCTCGTCGTAACCGATGTGGTGGATCACAAAATCGCAGCCCAGGTCTTCCAGGAATTTGGCCCCCGCCACCATGTCCGGGCAGGCCAGGTTATCGCCCATCACCTTCACGCCATGATCCTTTCCGGCCTTCACGACGCACTTAAGCGTCTCCTCATGCGCCCGCGCCATCACGACCACATGCGTTGCCCCGGCTTTGGCCATCAGCTCCGCTTCGAGGTAGCCGCCGTCCATCGTCTTGAGATCTGCGACGATCGGAACTTTGGGGAATGCCTTTCGCAGCGCGCGAACTCCATTCATCCCCTCCGCGATAATCAGCGGCGTGCCCGCCTCCAGCCAATCCACCCCCGCGCGCATCGCCATCTCGGCGGTTTTGAGCGATTCATCAATCGTGACCAAATCGAGAGAAATCTGAACGATGGTTTTCATCAATGCCTTCCGCTTGGACCCGCGTGCCTCATGTCACCGCGACCAAAAGTTTGTATCGACGCGGCAGTTGAGGGTCAAATCCACGCGATGGGCTCCATGCGCAATGCCGGGGCTTCGCGATTTCAGCGATCCTCGTGCAACGCCATGCAACAAAATGCAACAAAACGCAACATTTTTTGATGTTTTGGAAGATGTTGCATGGCGAGGGCTGTTACGCACCCGAATCAGTCAGTGCCACCAGAGCCGCCGCGGATGAGCGGGCGCAGGGTAGCATGAGCAGGGACCTCCCTTTGGAGGCCAGGGCCCGGCGCGTGCGGGCCGGGAGCTTATTGAGCGAGTCCCGGCGGATCCCAAGCGCCGCGGCTAAATCGCGCTGCACGGTCGGCAAATTGCATCGCGCACGGTACTCCATCATTTGCACGAGGCGGGCCTGCTGAGTGGTTAGCATATGTGGGTCCTCCATATATAGAGGCGCTAACTGTGGTCATCGCAGCGATTTTTCTGATTTTTTAGTTTCGGTATCCGCCCGCGTGTGGAATGTTCGGGAGATTCATCTACGAGCGACCGTGCGGGTCTTCTGGCGGCACAGTCTGATTCGTCCCTCACGGATTGCCCGAAGAGCTTTTTTACAGGTCGCGCGCGGCGCGCGACACTTGCGCGCCGCGCGCCCTGGTTAGGAAGCTGATCAGCGGTAATCTATTAATCGTACAAGACTTGCGATTCTGTCTTGCGCGCGGCGCGCGAGGCTCGCGCGACACCAGCGCCGCGCAACGATTGTCAACCGATTTTTCATATTTACTTGGGTCCATTGCGTCCTCGCGCTCTGAAAGAGCCGCGCACGAAGTAAGCGGATTGGGACGCGCCGCGCGAAGAGCAAATCCACCGATATCTCCATAGCACACAGAAATCTGCGGCAAACCAAAAAGTCGTGTCGATTCGGGCATCGCCCGTTCGACTACATGACGAAAGCCCGGCCGCAACGAGTGTTGGGCAACAGGAAAGATCATCGAACCAGGAGTTCCCATGAAATACATTTGTCTTGGCTACTACGACGAATCGGCCTTTGCCCAGATGCCCGAGGCTGAATCGCAGAAGATGATCGAAGAATGCTTCGCGTATGACGATGAGCTTCGCCGAGGCGGCCATTTCATTGGCGGCGAAGCGCTCGACTCGGCCCGCAACGCGGTCACGCTGCGCATGAAGGGCGGCAAGGTCGCCGTCACTGACGGCCCCTTTGCCGAAACCAAAGAAGTCCTCGGCGGCATCTTGCTTCTCGAAGCCCGCGACCTGAACCACGCCATTGCCCTCATGTCCAAACACCCAGGCGTCAAAAACGGCCCCTTCGAAATCTGGCCCGTTAATGAAGCGTTCAATCAAATGATCGCGGAGCGGAATGCGAAGATTGCAAAGGATAAATGAGTGAAACACGACACGTGCGGAACGGATGCGAGCTTTCTGTCCACGCCGGGGTATAGCGGCGCCGCGAAGCGATACTTCGCGAATACTCTTGTCGCCGCGCCACCCCGGATTTGGGAGCGCGATTAAGAAACGCTCGGAAATCCGGGGCGGCGGGAGTACCCTCTGCCCCGGCGTGAAGAGGGAACGTTGCTAATCCTCGCATCTTTCTGCGAAACGCGAGATGCTTTTAAAATTGCTGCGACGCCGTTCCATTTCATCCATTAAAACGACGACTCGATGTCTCTCTACGAGCCAGCATCTGTCCGATCTCTCTTCGACGAGATGTCTGCTACCTACGGGCTCGTCAACCTGATCAGTTCCTTCGGCTTCGCCGCTCACTGGCGTCATCTCGTTGTCAAAGATCTTTCCATTGCGCCATCCGCGCGCATTGTCGATCTGATGAGCGGCATGAGCGAGCTTTGTCGCTCTGTTGCACGTTGTCTGCCGATGCCCAGCAACGTGACGGGGGTCGACATTTCGCCGCAAATGATCGGTCGCGCAGAAAAGAATTGGCCGTTCCCATTGGAACTTGTGCTGGCGGATGTTTTGAAATGGGAATTCCCCGGTGGTTCGGCCGATGTGGTCATCAGTTCTTTCGGGCTTAAGACGTTCGATCACGACCAGCAGGCATTCCTGGCGGAGCGCGTCGCGCAGCTTCTTCGACCCGGCGGCGTATTCTCATTTATCGAGATCTCGGTCCCCGCCAGATGGCTGCTTTGCCCGCTCTATATGTTTTATCTTGAGCGGGTCGTTCCCTGGATCGGCCGGGTGTTTCTCGGCAATCCCGCAAACTACCGGCTCCTGGGCATCTACACCCGCGCATTTGGCGACTGCACCCATTTCGCCTCCTGCCTCGCCCGCGCTGGATTGCAGATGAGTCAACGTTCCCACTTCTTTGGCTGTGCCACCTCGGTGCGTGGCAGCAAACCCGCTTAATGTCAATCTCCTCTGACCATATAAACAGTGTCTGTTCAAGGAGCGAATGAACGTGGGCAGGATACAATGCCGCTATGGATCCGGTTTCGTATGGAAGAGCGACGGCAGCAGACATCCCCGCGTTAATTGAGTTGCGTTGCGCCTTCCTTGCCGAAGTTAATGGGGCTGATCCGAATGATCCCAAACTATCGCAGGCCCTGTTCAGTTATTTCTCATCGCATATTCCAACGGGCGACTTCATCGCTTTTCGTGGAATCGTTGATGATCGCACCGTTGCCACGAGTGGTCTGGTCTTCCACCACCATCCACCCTCATCAAAAAACCTCGTGGGGAAACAAGCCTATATCATGAACATGTATACCGTCCCGGAATGGCGAGGCCGGGGGATTGGTACGCGCTTGCTCCAGGAATTGCTGGCCGTGGCGCGCGAGTCGCAATTCACCGGGTTCGGCTCAATGCGCTTCCAAAAGCCGAATCGGTTTACACGCGCATGGGATTCGTACGAATCCATGGCGAAATGGAATTGTCTCTTACCGTACCCGATAAACAGGTCAACTTATTCCCCGGCCCAACACTTGTGTGAGATCTGCTCAGTTAATATTCGCACAATGAACAGCAGAATGGTCATCGCATCGTTTGCCGGATTTGCGCTGCTTTCACTGGCGGCATGCCAGCCCAGCAGGTCTGTTTCCGTCAATGGGCACTCAGGAACCCAAGAGAGTGTCACGGATGCGCTTCACTTTTTTCTACAACATCGCGTCGAAGTTGAAAAGAAGGATGTTGGCATTGTGGTCGGTCTTGTGGACGAGCGTGGTAGCCAAGTCGTTAGTTGCGGAAAGATGGATACCGACACCGACCGCGCGGTGGATGGCGACACGCTCTTCGAGATCGGGTCCATCACGAAAACTTTCACCGGCGTGCTACTGGAAGATATGGTCGAGCGCGGGGAGATGAAGCTGGATGACCCCGTTGCAAAATATTTGCCCACGTCGATCAAAGTGCCGGTCCACCACGGCAAACAAATCACGTTACTCGACCTGGCCACGCACACCTCGGGCCTTCCGGACAACGCGGACAACCTGGAACCCAAACGCGCCGACAATTCCCGCGCCGATTACAGCGTTCAGAAGTTGGATGCCTTCGTGTCCGGCTACAGATTGACCCGGGAGCCCGGCTCAAAATATGAGTATTCAACAGTGGGAATTGCGCTGCTTGCTCAGGCCATCACCCGGAAGGCGGGGCGGGACTACGAAGCGCTGGTCGTGGATCGAATCTGCCGGCCGTTGAAGATGGATAGCACACGGATCACATTGACGCCTGAACTGAGCTCACGGTTTGCACAGGGACATAATTACTACGGATACGAGACGGCGCATACCGATTGGGGAGTCCTCGCGGGTGGCGCCGCGCTGCGTTCGACAGCCAACGATACGCTCAAATTCGTGTCGGCCAACCTCGCCTTGACGCCTTCGAGTTTGACGAGGCTCCTGGAAAAAACACATATCGCCCGATTCCGCGCACATCTGGATGCGGATACAGAGGTCGATACGGATGTTGGCCTGACGTGGATGATCATGCACGATGCCGACAGAACCACGATCATTGGGCATGGTGGACTCACAAGGGGTTTCACGACCTTCTTGGGCTTTGATAAGGCGCGACATCGTGGAGTGGTGGTGCTTTGCAACTCTCTGGATCTGGACGTTTCGCGCATCGGAAGAATTCTGCTGGAATGTGAGTGGCGTCCGGAACTGCGGCCAGCGAGAGCCAGCACCAGCGGACAGATGGATCAGCTTTCGGGCCAATACAGGATTTCATCGGCGCAGGCGAATGGCACTCTTACCCGGCATGGGATTGGCATTTACCGCGAAGGGGATCGGCTCTTCATGGAGATTACAGGCCCAGCGACCTGGCCCCGGCATGTGCTCACGCCTCCCGTGAACGATGAATTGGTGCCGGAGTCGGAAAATGTTTTTTTCCAGAGATTGAGCGGCGTCCGTATCGAATTTTCCCGTGACGTCCGGGGCAACATCACCGGCTTTTCCGGTGGTTACAGAGATCGGGCATTCTCTTACATCAAGGTTTCCGATCAGCCGGCAAAAGTTCCCGGACCTCCCAAACCGAGCGTAGCGATCAGGCTGGATTCCAAACATCTCGATGTTCTTGCGGGGAATTACGAATTCCCACCAAATGGTACATATCCGAAGGGATTGAAATTAACGATTTGTCGCGAAGGGGATCAATTGATCGGACAATTCTCGGGCGAGAATACCCTCGACGGCGCTTTCGATGTCTATCCCGCATCGGCGACGGATTTCTTCATCCCCGTTGACGGCTCACATTTGACCGTCAGAACGAACAATAGAGGAGTGGCCACCGCCGTCATTTATCATCAGGATGGGCAAGCGGACTTAGAGGGGCACAGGATTTGAAAGGGAATCGCGAGGCTATTGGCCCACGGCGATCAGATGCCTGCCTGGCGTCGGCAGACCTATCTCGATTGAGCGGTCATGTGTTCGGCCGGTGAGCGGCTTTCCATCGTTGAGGACTTGGTTGCCCCAATCAGAAGGCAATCGAACAACCGCGCTGGTTTGCGGGGGCAACTCGACGGTCATCTGAAATCCCGCAGGATTCTGATGCCAATCGACTGAGATGGGTCCTTTGGGCGTTGGAACTTTTCCGCGCGCCCACGACAAAGTATTGACGGCTGACTTCCCCGCACATCGCGGCCAGATCAGCACCTTGCTGTAGCCCGCTTGCAGGGATTCGACGCCGAGGATCATGCGGGGAAGCAGGTCCGCTGGCGCGGCGCCCCAGGCGTGGTTCCAGTCCTGGTTGGGCTTATATTTGGTGTCCCATGCTTCGAGGGAAATGGTGGTGCCGGCGTCTTCGACCATGTGGCGCCAGCTTCGGTCGCCGGGGGCGGTCATGAGCCCGATGGCATCGGGGCCGGAATCGTGATCGAACAGGGCATCCATCAGGAATTGAGCGGCATAGACGCTGCAGGCCATGCCTCGGCTGCGGACGAAGGCCAGGACCTTCGGCTGCCGATCGGCCGGGACCAGTCCGAATGCCAGGGGAAAGATATTGGCATGGAGCGAGCTGTGGGTCGTGCCTTCCCCATCGATGTAAAGGCCGGTTTGGGGATCGAATAGCTTGCTGTTCAGGCTCGCGAGCGTGCGCTGAGCAGCTTTGCGAAATTCAGCGGCATCGTCGGTCTTACCGAGCGCGTCGGCCAAGTCAGCCATCAAGGTTAACGACCGGCAATGGAATGCGTTGACGACCGTATTGACCGGGACCATTTTGTAGCCATCGCGCTCTCCCTCGGGCCAATCGACGACATCTTTCAATTTCCCTTTGAAATGGATGGATTGGAGGACGCTCTGCGGCACCGGCGGCTCGACCGTGCTGATCAATCCGTCGTCATGCTCTAACGCTAGCAATGTGTCGGCTCTCAGTTCGTCATAATGTTTCGCGAGGCTGCTTGGATCGCCGGTGAATTGGTAATCCTGCCAGGCGATCAGGACAGAAAACATGATCCACTCGGTCGGCCAGGTGTGGTGCGAGAGCAGATATTCATGCGTGTGACGGGGAAGCGAATTATCGCCGGTGCAATACTGCCAGCCGAGCTGGTTGATGTAGCAGTCGGCTTCGTAGGGCTTTCGTTCGCGATCGCCATCGACCATCAGGCCGGCAAAGCTGGTCGCTTTCATCGAATATTTGCACAGGTCCCAGATGGCGTTGAGTTTTGCGTCAGAGCATGCGAAGTCGACGGCATTTTCGTCGAAGGGGTAATGGACTGCGATCTGCCGAACGGCGCGGGATAACTCTTCAGTTGTCATTGTTTCCGGCAGATTTTCCAACTCTGCATAACGAAAGGGCATCACGGCGCCGACCGATGCCGGCATAAGCCGCCGATCTTTTGCAGTTAGCTCCGAGCGATAAAGAGTCTTCCCTGACTCGGTCGTTACAGATGTTTCAAGAAAGCGCACCGAGCCGCCGGGCTTGCGGTCGATGTGATCGGGAGCCGAGAGCTTTTCGCCTAAGCGAATATTGATCTTTCTCGATTTGTCCGCGGCGGGCGCGGGAAGTTCGAGCTCGAGGTAACCATATGCATCTCGGCCAAAGTCCATGAAAAAGACTGCGTCGGCTCTTCGGATCACATGAGCGGGACGGATCGGTTCTTGCACCAGCGGTTTGACCGACTCATTCGATTGGGCGGGTGAGTAACCGGTTGTGCAGACTGCGACGGCGCAGAATAGCATCACGATTGGCCAACCACTTTTCATGTATTGCTCCAACTGCATCGGACAACGGTCATCATCCCGATTGAACAGAATCATTTACAAGCCAGGTGCCGACGATCCGACTCATTCCAACCGGCTGTACTCTGAATCCGATACGGCGATAGAACTCAACCAGATCCTCATCGGCCTGAAGGTAAACATGCTGACCCGGAAGCTCGCCCAACAGGCGATTGACCATCGCTCGCGCGATGCCTCGACGGCGAAGATCCGATCTTGTCCACACATCGACGAGATACGCGTTACACACGCCGTCGGAAAGCGTGCGAGCGGTTCCGACGACTTGGCCCTCGTACCAGGCGATACAAGCGCCGTGGCTGTTTTGGAAAGATTTTTGAAGCTGCTGCGGTGTCCGGCCATTGTCGAAATCATCGAATGCGAGCGATGCTTTCAGGGAATTCCAATCGATCCCATCGCAGTCGCTGCGATATTCAACGTTCATAAAAGGGTTATCTAAGATCAAGCGAGGATATTTTCCATTCCTCGACGCGATTTGGTTTATCTGGGGAGGAGAATCAGCGTCGAGCCGGGTGGAAAAACGTGATAAATAATTGACCGTAAACGACGCGTTTGCGCTCAACGTGCATCGGACGCGCTCCGCAGGCGGAGTGGCTAAAGTAATGAGGACGATGCAGAGCATCGACGATCGAGTTTTGAATGCACAGATGAGATTCTCAATATTGATCTAGATGCGCGTGCACGCTCGTCCACCTCGCATTGGCGCGCACTTCAGCAGAACACGACCTCCGTGTCTCCGTGCCTCCGTGGTAAATCTTCCCGATCCGGCTTAGTGGAACGTCCTCGACCGCACCGCGAAGTAAATCGCTTTGCGGATGCTGGCGGCGGGGGAGCTGAGGTCCCATCCTCCGCGATCGAGATATTCCTGGGCGGCATGGCGCGAGGCGAAATCGAGCCGCTCCAGTTCGACCCAGGCGGTGTGCAGATCGCGCACCTCCTCGTCGTCCAGTTGCGGGTAATCCTCGGCCTCGGTGGTGACTTCGTGCAGCCGGCGGATGTGATGGCCGGTGGCAGGCTCGGGTCCTTGATCCTGTTCGATCATGGTACGCACGATCGGCTCCTTTCGGCGAACCAGAAGTGAAGTGCTCAATATATCATAAAATTGGGTGATTGTTCAAACGATTGTGGGGCATCGGGTGTGAAATTTTTCCAGGGTCCGGCCCCGAACTGGAAGCGAGCTGGCGCAGCGATCTTCCCACTTTTGTAATCTCGAGAACTCGAGTTTACGGTCGGAAGCGGCGAAGTGATCCAGCCCACCAACGGGCATCAACTGCAACGCAAAGCGGTACCCGATAGAGTCATCCTGATTACCGACGAAAGAAGACTTCGTATCCCTGCTGAAACTGCTTCACAAAGCCCGGCGGCAAAACGGGAAGCTGCGATCCGTAAACCTGAATCGCTCGCTCCTTGCGATCCTGCACCGATCGAACGTCGATCCGCATGGCGCCGCGAAGAATGGCAGGCTTGCGCGTCCAGTGCATGGGCCCTTTCCAGATCAGCCAGATCGGATATTGAAACAGCTCAGGGGTGAGTCCTGAGTGTGCGATGGCGTGCTGGAGGATTCGAAAGCCGGCTTCGTGATCGGGATGACGATCGAATTGGTGATTGATGAAGACTTCCGCGGGCGCGAGTTGCTTGAGCAAATTGGCAAGACGAGTCGAGGCATCAATGAAGGCCTCGTGACTCAAACGGCTGAGCCCCTGATCAGGTAGATTCAGGAAGTGGATGCGATCGGCCGGCACGCCGAGGATGCCGCACGCTTCGATCATCTCGCGATTCCGCGTGGCGACCAGCTCCTCCACATTCGTTCCGGCGACATGCGTATGAGAGCTGCGCCCATCGGTGAGCAGGAGCACGTGAACCGGCACGCCTGCATCCGATTTGAGCGCCATGAGTCCACCGCAGCCGAAAGTTTCGTCATCCGCGTGTGGCGCGACCACCAGCACAGGCTTGTTGGTCACTTGGGCAGGGATGCTTGCCTCATGCATCATGTAATGATGCAGGGCCGGCGCTTGTCGGTCGCGAATTTTGAATGTAATGGGTCGAAACGGAATCGAGATGGCGCGACGAATGCGCCCGGCAATTCGCCGAAGGATGGGACGGGAGCTGGATTGGGAATGGCCTTGGTTCATGCGCCGGATGCAGGAGGGGTGATCGGAGCCGAATTCTTCGACCGAGCGCCAGAGCGCTTGAGTGCCAGAACGGCCAGGTTGCGCCAGGCATGCAGACTTCCGGGCCGACTTAGACACGCGCGCCAGCCTAATCGCATGGCGGCGAGCTTGCGCCCGTTGCGATGTTTTTCCCAGGAAGCTCCGACCAGCAGATTCTGAACCGCCGACGCTGAGTTATACGGCGGCGACGTCTCGGCCGGGGGTGCGGGCGGTGTGCCGCGCATCAGATCATCCTGGCCGGTCTTCTGTCGCTGGATCTGAAATTCCCGCGCCGTTTGGTGGAAGAACAGACGTGCCACGTTGGCCTGGCTGTGTGTGATCGAGCTGTCATGCAGTCGATACCAGTAGGTCAGCGACGCCTCATACCAGACGCGAAAAAGCTCGGCAAAGCGATACTGAAAATCGATGTCTTCGGCGGTGATAAAATAGCGCCGAAACGGTCCGGTTTTCGCGACTGCATCGGCACGCATCAGAAAAGTACAGAGGCTGGCGCGCGTGGTGCCGCTGCGAAGTTCATCGGTGATTTCACCAGTGCGGTGGGCACTGTTGACGTCGGAAACGAATCGGCCGTCGTGGGTCATGGTGGACATGCTGCCACAGACGGCGGCGAACTCGGGATGGTCGCCGAGCCAGGATAATTGTCGCGCAATTCGATCGGGCGGAATCAAATCATCGCAATCCACGCGGCAGATGAATTGGCCCCGTGCCGCGCCGGTGCCGGTGTTCAGCGCATCGGCAATGCCTTTGCCCTGACATGCGATGGCCCGCGCTCGCTGATCGTTTTTTGGAAGCCGCGCGATCAGATCATCCAACTGCCCCGAATCGTCGATCAGGATCAACTCCAGATTCGTGCAGGTCTGCGTCAGCACGCTTTCCATCGCGCTGGCCAGGTAATCCCGCGCGGCAGCGACGGGCATCAGAACTGAAACCTGGGGTTGCTCGGACATAGGCGCGGGTTCACCGGGTGGCATTGTGTGTTGGGCAGGGTATCACGGCACTAATTGTCTCGAAAGGTTGGAGTGAAGAGCGGCCGTTCACGGGGACTGTTGAGAGGAAATGGCCTGGCCCACCACTGCGCCGGATCCGGAAGGGCGGCTAGTCGCGGCTTTGCGCACCGCCGACAGAAGTTCGTTGAAAACGACGGGCTTTCGCAAATGATCGCAAAAACTCACTGGGCATTTGTCCGTGTTCGCTTGAAGATCATCCAGCCCGCTCATGGCAATCGCCGGCGTCGATCGCCACGGCTGCGACTCGTCCATCAACTCAAATCCGGAGCCATCGGGCAGGACAAGATCGATGACATGGACGTCAAAAGTCCCGCTTTCCAGAGCCTTCCGCGCCATATCCAGATTGGCGGCTGGTTTCACCTGGCAATCACTCATCTCCAGCAGGCGCGACAGCGCAATGCGGGAGTCATCGTGATCTTCAACCAGTAAAACTCGGATGGGCATAACTTCCTTGTCGGTGGGGCTATTGTAGAAAGAAAATCGCGTTGCGGCAAATGTTTATAAAACATTAAGAAATAAGGATTTCCGGAAGGTTTGGAGCGGGTTAATGAGCGGTTGAGTGTTCGGTTGATAAGGCCGACTTTTCGCTTCGTTCGAGCGACTCGATTGCCGCGCGAACTTTGCTCAGTTCGGAGGCGGTAAGGCGCTTGGGTTCGTCGGGATGTTGCTGGCGGTCTAGATCGAGAGCACGCTGGTAATTCAACAATGCTTCGCTTCGGTATTGCGGGCGATTGAGGGAGCGAGAGAAGGTGGCCAGCCGATCGGCATACTCGATTCGCAGCCGCACGTTACGCGGATCCTGCGAGAGTGCGGCTCTGTAATCCTGCAGGGCACTTTCGACGTCGGGACGGGGTTGCGAGAGAGCATATTGAGCGCGCGTGAGGTGAGCCGAAACGGACGAGGGATCGGTGGCAATCGCTGCGCTATAAAGGGCGAGCGCCTTTTGTCGCTCATTTCCGGCGCTCGCCAAATCATTGGCTGCGCGCAGGGCATAGTCAGCGTTGCAAGGAACCTCGGCAAATGCGCGCTGCATCGCGGCTGCGGCGCGATCGAACTGGCCCGCGCGGACGAAATCGTCGGCATCGTGTGCATCGCCCTCGGCAATGGCGATGGGAACAACAAGCGTGATGACGGCCGCCACCCAGGCGATCGCGCTGACGCTCAGCACCGCCCGATTCACGATGCTCGGCTGGCTCGATTGCGATTGCGCCTGCACCGCTTCGAGTCGGATTCCCAGGCACGAACCGGCCAGCAGCGCAAAGAGAAACATCGGGCCGGTTTCGAACAGCGAAAACTCGATCAGATTGTGAATCAGAAATGTGCCGAGGGCGACGAGGATCGCCCGCAGGATCCACGGAGCGGGCCTCGTGTCAGGCTCGAATAGCAGATCTTTATCGCTGGCATCGGCGGGACGAGTTGCGACGCCGCGGAAGGTTCCAATCGCCAACGTAATGAGAATCGCACCAAAGAAAACCAGCCTGCGCACGACTTCCAGAAAGACATACGCTCCCTGCGACGTGAAATCGACCGATAGGAGAATATTGATTGTAATTGCAATGAATGCCGTACAGATGACCCCGGCAGCCGCTAAGCGCGACGATGGCGCATGCGCAGAAGCGGTCGGCTCGACGGGTCGGGTCATGTCCCACCAGAGCTTGAGCATCCAGACGATGAGCAGAAGCCCTCCGATCACACCCAACTCGACGAAAACGCGGACGATGAAATTATGCGGATCGCGAATTTCTTCAGCCGCCGTCACCAGTCGATGCGCAAGATATCGTGGACCGAAATTCTCCCATCCCACGCCCAGCAAAAGCTGCTGAAAATGATGGCTTGGCAGATCCTCGGTCAGCGTACGATAGGAGCCGACCCAGTAATTCCAGCGAAAGCTCAGGCTCACATGCCAGAGTGTTCCGTAGCGCATCCCATGCTGAATCACCAGGCCTGTGGCTCCGATCAGCAGCAGCACCGCCAGAGCAAATAATGGGCGCGCCAGCGATTTGAGCCGGGGGCGAAGAATCGCAAGAGCGGCAAGGAAAATTGCGGACAAGACCGGCGTGACAAAAGCTGCGCGGCATTGAGTCCAATAGATCAGTGGGACCGCACCCGCAATGACCAGGATCGGCAGCACCGACCAGTTGAAGCTGTCGCGATCTGAAACGCGCTGTATCACCAGGCCAGCCGTGCAGACGCCCAGCAACACCAGCAGGGCGGCATACGTGTTGGTGGACGTGCTGAATCCCATCGGCTCGCCCGCAAGCAGGCGCTTTTCAAACATGCCGGCTTCGTAGGAACCAGGCTGGAGATTGTGCTCAGAAAGAATCTGCGCCCTGTTCTGCTGCCAGTCATGTTCCAGATCGCGAAAATCGGCGAGCCGGTAGTAGTAGCCCGTGATGCAAAGCGAAATCAGTAGCGCAAAAGATGTAGCACCGATCCAGCGCAGCCGAAGCCAGGATCGCATGAGTTGCGCGGTGGACCAGAGCAGGATCAGCGCGCACAACAGATGCGAAGCCGAAACGACAGCCGCAAAGCGATCGGCCGACCACCGCACGCTGGCGGTGGCCATCACCCCCAGCAGAAACATCGGCACAAATGCCCAGGAGTGGATCAGCCTGAAATTGTGGTCGAAGGCACGACGAGTTAGAACCAGCAGCGCCGGCAGACAGCAGAGTAAATCCAGCGCCAGACTCGTGCCCGGTCCTGGCGCAAGCGGAACCGCCTGCGAATGCGGGATGGGTGGAACCGGCTCGCGAATCGAATTGCTCATCAACGTCCGACACATCACCAGCGCGAGCGTCAACAAAAGAGCGAATCGCGTCGCCCATTCCCAATGGCCCGGCCCATTCTCCGGCTCCAGTGGCCGCGCATGGGGGCGAGTTGAACGGGCGGCTCGGCTCATGAATGACGAATCTAGCGGATCGTAGAGCCGGTTGCGATTCGCGCGGGGGTTGAGGATGGAATCGATGGAGGCGGCGCTGCGCCGATTTCAGGCGGCGGCGCTTTGACCTGCGCCGTCTCCAGCGCGCTCGGCAGTGGATGCTGCTCCAGCAGCATCACCACGCCCAGGATGAGCAACGTCTGCGCAAAGATCACCACCGCGATGAAAGTCGATTGCACGTGAGGCAGCACGATTGCCGCGCTGGCGGTGGCGGCGCTGATCAAATAAAGGCACAGCACCGCCGTTCGGCGCGACATGCCTCGGCCTACCAGCCGATGGCTGAAGTGATTGGTGTCGCCCACAAATGGGCTCTTGCCGCGCGAAATGCGAATGACGCTGACCACGATCAGGTCATAAAGCGGCACCGCCAGCACGATCACCGGCGCGAAGACCGAATACCACCCTGCGCCAAAATGTTCGCCGGGCCGAAGGGCGGTGGTGCGAACGGTCAGCGAGCCGAGGATCAAGCCAATCAGCAGGCTGCCGCTGTCTCCCATGAAGATCGTCGCCGGTGAAAAGTTGAAGCAGAGGAATCCGAGCAACGCTCCGAGAAGCAACGCGAGCGCCGCAGCGACAAACCATTGATGAATGAGCAGGGTGGTGATCAAAAAGGCGGCCGTGCAGACGGCCGCGACACCCGATGACAAGCCGTCCATGTTGTCCAGAAAATTGAACGCGTTGGTGATCGCGCCGATCCAGAGAATCGTCACGACGATCGAAACCAGATCCCCTGTTCCCGGCACATTCAGAAATCGGAATGCCCGAAGATCGCGACTGGCCAGCACGAGCGCCGCGATGACTGAAAGCTGCACAAAAAGTTTGAAGTAGGGGCCAAGCGCCTTGCGATCATCGAAAAGCCCCAGCACGTGCATGACGAACACCGCCAGCAACATGCCCAGGACCATCGGCGTGCGATCGCGAATGCCTGACCAGTATGCACCCAGATAATTCGTGTGCCCCTTGGTTAGCGCGATCGCAAAATTGGAAGGCTCGGTGAAATGAATTACCGCCAGGCCAGCCAAGACGGGCAGCGTAAATCCGAGGAAGATCGCGACGCCGCCTCCGAGTGGGCGCGGATTGGCGTGAATCTTTCGGCCACCCGGTTTATCGACAAACCCGAGCCGCGGCGCAATCCGCTTCATTGAAAGCGTGGCGATCCACGATATCGCGAAGCTCAGGAGGGTAAGGGCAAGGATCGAGAGCGTGATGCTCATGTGAACGTATTATGCAGCGGCCATGAACAAACTCGAAAAAGAAAAGACCCTCATCGGGTCCTTTCGCGACTGAATACCATTGCGGATGAGAATCGTTAAGAGTCTCTAAGGCAGCCGCGACTGGAGCCGGGCGACTTCGCGTTTGATCTCTTCAAGCTGACGATTGAGCACGCGGCGATCTTCAGGTCCGCCTACGTGATCGATCCGCCGCCTGACCTCGCGCGCCTCCAGCTCAAGCCGCTCAATCCGTGCAATGATATCGCTTTCAGGATTGTAAACCTGGCTCATGGCCGTTCTCCGTACTGGCCTCCTTCAGCACCATTGAATTATAGCGTTCCCAGCGGTGCGAAACAATCGGCAATCATGGCTCAGTGAAAGCGAATACGAATGCGCCTTTGCACTTCGAGTGGAGCTATAAGATGATTTGTTTACCTGTCTTAGATCATTCCCCGGCGACCGGTGCGATGGGCGCATGAGGTTCCATACGATCGCTCTCGGCACCGTAGAACAGTCGAGCCAGGCCATCGGACATTTTCTGTGCAACCTGCTCCTGAACGGTGCGTTCGCTCGCTCCCTCGCGGAGCGGGATGTAAGGCGTTTCCACCGTCACCGGATATCCATCCGCAATATCCTGCGGCCATCGCACTTCACCCGTGGCGACGTCGATCACCTTTACGCGCGCTTCGCCTTGCCCCTTGGCCATGCCGGCGCCAATCGCACCCTCGGTCTTGAACTCGACGAGGTCGGCGTAAAGCACCTGCTTGGCTCCAAGCGCCTTGCCGATCGCAGCGATCTGCATGCTGGAAAACTTCTTTGAATTGGCCTGACGATAATCGATGAGCCGATCGGGGTTGATGATTGGGGCGACGTGATGCTGAACCAGTTGATAGGTCACCTGGCGATCGAGCAGCTCCGACACAATCTGCATCGAGGCCGGGTTGCGGTAGTTCTCGACCAGGACCAGCATGTTGTCCTTCGGCGGAACATAGACGGCCGCCGCCTTCTCTTCGGGCATCACTTTATAGAGCGCCGCGCCAAGCAGGCTGCAGCCCGACAGATAGATCGCGAAGGAGGCCAGAAACGCGAGGCGCAAGCACATAACAGCTTTTTGATGAGGTGAGAGCATATTGATTCCCGGTTGAAGGATCTAAGTTGTAATCTGATCACTGGAGCCAATCATGCTGAATCAATTCTCAGGGTTGGGATGCGTGTAGAACAGATTCGCTACGGATGTTGTGAATTCATCCACCGTTTGCCGGTAGGTTTCAAAATCGCCGATGCTCGGCACGCCCTCTTCGGGGGATTTCTCAGGATAAATGCTTCGCATGTCTTCTTCGGTGTGCACGACGCGCGCCTTGCCATTGGTGACTTCCACGACGCGGACGGTTGCCGTCAAAGTTCCGCGGAACAGATCGACGGCCGAATCGGATCGCGTCTGTAAGCCGTCGATCTCGACATAGATCACCCGCGAAACCTTCAGTCGCGGCGCGATCTCTTCAATGCTGTCCGCAGCCCATTCCGGATGATCTTCCTGGAAGCGGACGACGGTTGCCGCGCTCAGGGGAAAGCGCGTGTCCTTCAGCTCGTCCTTGTTGTCTTTCTTGGCCTTGACCAACTTGGACTGGATTCCGTTGGCCGCATCAAGCTGAACGTGAGGAAAATCGACGCGAATTCCCCGGTCGGCCCACACCATAATGGCAACGCTCTGCCCCTGGAGATCTTTGTATTTTGGCGGGATCGGCGCAAGCGGCAGGGCATTGAGAAGGGCGCCAACTGAACCACATCCACAGAGCCCAATCGTGGCCAACAGCAGCGCGAGCGATATCACGCAGTTCCGAGTCCGGGACTGAAGATTTGGAGCGCTTCCCATGGTGCCGTTCCTTTGATGATGAGCCGTCGAAGTTCGCGAACGCCGCTACCAGCCGTCATGCCCTGAAAGATGCAGGAAGATCTTCCATCCCCAGGCCGCTACCGCCAGGGAAATCAGAGGCCAGACAGTATATCGGCTGGGGACCCTGCTCAACAGTCGATGAATCGGCCGGCCTGTCACCGCGATGTAAAACCCGCCCCATACGCAGCAACAGCAAATCAGCGCCAGCATCGCCCCCATCGGCTGAATGTAAGCGCTTGCAACGAAATTGCCTCGGGCAAACCAGGCGAAGCTGGTGGTCATCCCGCAACTGGGGCAGGGAAAACCGGTGTTCTGCAGGAAAGCGCACCTCTGCAGGCCCAGTTCCGTGTGTGTTGCTAATCCATCAGGGCTGGGCTTCAGAGTCGCCGCGACCATCATTAGCGCCAGACAACAGACCCCCACGACCAATCCCATGATGCGGGTATTGGAAGATGCAGCAGGTCCGTCGTAGCACCGCGCGTAGATAAGAGGTATGGACTGTTCCACAACGCGTCAGTCTACCGAACCGGGGGACGAGGTTAAAGCGCCAGTTTAGCGGTCGCTCTTGCGCGACGTTGACCGCGCCTTTTATTGCGCACAACGTTGCGCAAGCGCGACCGCTAAACATAGATGGGTATGGTTCTTGCGCATCACATCATCATGACCTTCTATGGATTCTGGTTACCCAATGATCCGCGCGGGTCGTGGTCAGATTATGTGCGCACGTGGGAAATCTACTGGTATGGGAGCGCGACGAAAATCGATGAGCGACGCTCGGTAGCACACACGATTCATGACAGAAACTTGCGTGCGTTTCAGAAAACGGCGCTTCGTTACGATCCGGTGGAATTGACGGGACTTCAGGCGCTGCGAGTTGGTCAGGGATTCGCAAAAGCTATTTTGGAGTCCAGTTACCGAGTTCGCGCCTGCTCGATTCTCCCATCGCATGTTCATTTAGTCGTCGATCGTCACGATTCACCTGCGGAGCGAATCGCAGGACATCTTAAAGCTCGTGCAACCCAATCACTCATTTCAAACGGGTTGCATCCATTCGCTGCTCATTGCAAAGGGGATGACGCGCCTCCGCGCATGTGGAGTCGGAGGTCGTGGAAAGTGTTTCTGAACGATGACGATGATATTGAGCGCGCGATCAAGTATGTGCAGGAAAATCCTTTGAAAGAAGGAAAACCTTTGCAGAAGTGGGCGTTCGTAGTTTGTTGAGCGGTCAACGTCGCGCAAGCGCGACCGCTAAACGGAAGGAGAACCCCGATGTCACGCGATCCGGAACACGCGTAATTCAGGATAATCGTAACGAAAACAACAGTCAGGTAGGAAAGCTGCTGAGTCATCCCCAGTTTGGCGCCACGGTTTCCGACAGGTCCAAGACAGCGGCCAATGCCTTGGGCGGGCTGGCGGTGATTTTGTGCAGCATGATGCATCCGATCGTCCAGATGCTGCACTCG